>TARA_R110002003_G_scaffold141_30_pt1 | contig 31567 bp, 38 predicted proteins | sample TARA_R110002003 | Tara Oceans TARA_R110002003 (sample SAMEA4396441) | marine metagenome | biome: Westerlies Biome; feature: [SRF] surface water layer (ENVO:00010504); material: water (ENVO:00002006), including particulate matter (ENVO:01000060) such as... | depth 5 m | reverse complement strand
AGGGTGAGGATATTCTGGCGCAAGCGCTTTACCCCTAAGCCATGCCACTATCAGTAAGGAAAGGTCCCGGCTATGGACGATGATCAGGATCAGTTGAATAACATACAGTCGCGCTCCTTCAGATTCCTGGCGCATTCTTTGATTTGCGTGTGGACCTCTTCCATCTGCACGTATAGCCGTGTTGCTGATTTGATGTCGCCCCATTTGCTGACTTCCTCCAACCCGATCGTTTCTAAGCCACGCAGTACGTTGAAACGAAAGGCTCTAGGACTGGGAGAGCTGAACAGACTGGTGTAGTCTTTCCGAAAGCTGTCTGCTACTTCTTCAGTGTCTGTCGCAATAGCTTTCAGTGCTTCGCCAACATCTAGAAAGCCTGGCCCAAATGCTGTCAACGATGGTATGCCTGTTCCGATAGAGATAATACATCGATAATCGTCCTCCGCGAGGGCTTTACCGTTGTTGAACACGTCTCGTGCTTCCGCCAGCATGTATCGAACCGGGTTATTGGCCCCTGTGGCTCCATCGATGAACGTCTCGTCACCAATCGTGATTGGTTCGAAAAAGGTAGTTGCAGCTGAGGTAGCTCGAGCCGCCTCCCATATCTTGGTGATATTGAGCATATCTGTGCCGCGTCGTTCATTGTAGTAACTGGACAGTATGACCGGCCTACTAGTCCTCTGACTCGTAACGCACACGAACCTAAGCAACGCCATGCAATTAGCAAGAAAGTCTTGGCAATTATTGGGTCTGTCGTAGCACTTACGTCTTGCAGGAGCCCATAGCTAGGCTGTCCTTGAGGAGCTCATTCGGATTGATAAGACGATCCGTAACCAGTGCCTTCACATGTCTCTCCATCGCCTCATGGTCGAATCTTCCTTGCGACTTGCCATTCTTCAAGTTGACGCGATGATGTATTTTGGTGAATACTTCGGGCGACATTTCATTGTAGGCTTCGATACACTGATCGACAGTCATGCGGAGGCGTCCGAGCATGAGCGCGATGAGACCGCCAGTGGACGTGCCACAAATCATATGGAAATAGTCGCAAGGGTTCGGTGGATCCTCCGGGTTGATGGCCTCCATGATCCTCTTGAGAATCATGAGAGTCGAGAGCCCTCGCACGCCTCCGCCATCCAGGGAGAGCAGACATAGTTCCTTCGGGGATGACATGGCACGCTGCGATTCAGCTCTGTCGTACACAAGATCGTTCATAATTTGACATTGCAGGGAGAGCAATGTCAGTGTTGCGCGACGGATTGTTCAACTCACCCTCCGATGCAGCGGCTGAAAGCGGGGTTGAAGAAGGAGCGCCTCGCGACGTGTCAGGCAGCCGCGAGGCTGAGATCCTCCAGGTTTGACAGCTCATGCAGAAGAGCTGATGCCGGTCCGCCACAGCGCTACACTGAGCCAGGTTATTGGCCTCACATTATTGTTGAAACTCGAGCCTGATGTGGCAGGGGGTGCCAGATGGCTCGCAGGTGCGACCTGGTTGACTCTACCTCTTGTTAGCAATAAGCGAAGATGTGCAAGTTGCCCGCGTAAATGCACTGGGAGGAAGATCAAGAGCTGTTCAAAGTACCACGTGTTGTTGAACAGAACAGGCATTGCAAGATGCAACGAGCCAGAACAATTAAAAGTACACCGTCCATTTGCAGAACAAGGTTCCCATTGGCCCTATGTAACAACCTCTCATACCCTGTCAGTGTTTCTCGTAACTGTCAGAAGGCGTTGGTCTATCCATGCGAAGTCGTAAAGGAAATCCCCATGTTGTAATGACCCCACGAATGCGATACCCTGTGTCCGTATAACAATAATCCATGGAGAGGTTTTGCTCTAGGCTCTTTGGCCAGAACTCCGTCGCTGAAAATGCAGGAACGTCCAATTTATGCCACCACACAGCAGCCCTTCGTCACCCTCCCTCTTCGGAAATATCACTCCTTCAGACCGGGAGAATTGGGCACCTAGTCCTTCCCAAGCATCTCTTGCTCTGATCCGTCGCGAGGAACGTAGTTGATGCCTGCGCTCTCTACAGCCATGAGGACATCCTCTGGCAGAATACCCTCGACCTGGGTCGCATACACGCCGGGGACGTAGCCTTCGAGCCGCTGATACCTCGCTACCCAGCTGCGACTTGTGTCGGCGACGCTGATGAGGCCCTCGAAGACCTGTGATGTGCAGTCGTTGATCTGATCTGGGTTGTTCGCGAGCTCGATGATGTACTCGCAGTTGGGGCAGCCCTGGGTCATGAACTGCTGCTGGGTGCGGACGATGGAGCAGATCATGCAGGCGCGCATGTTGCGCTGCTGGTTCGGCGGGATGGATGCGCCGCCCGGAATCATCGTGTCGGGATCGCGGTCCTCGGGGATCTCGTCGGTGTCTTGAGTGCTTGGAGGAGATGCGTTTGCAGGATCGAGATTTAGGCCCTGGGAGTGCGGTGCAAGATGGGCGTCTGTTGCTGCGGCGCCTCGACCAGAAGTGCGAGATGGGGGTGTGGCACGGGTACGCTGGCGGCGACGGGTTTGGCGGGATTTATAGGTTTTGGATGCAGGAGCCGCTGGGCGCTTGGGCTGGGGAGCGGGGGTGGTTGCGGGTGGAGAGCCGATGCGGTCGGGAGCCAGAGAGTTGGTGAGCAGTGGGCTTTGTTTGATGGTCAAAGAGTCTTGGCGAGGCTGACCGGCGCTTTGGGTGGGCTTTAGCTGCTCCGCAGTAGACAGCTTTGGCTGCCCGCGTGCGACTGCGGGATCAACAATGTCGCGATTGTCAGAGGTGACCAAGCCTGCTTTCTTCGTCGTCGACTTTCTCGTATCTCGGACTGCTTCATTCTCACTGCAACTATCGATGAAGAAATTATCTTCGTCGGTCCCGTAGAAGTACTTGTCGACCTTCTTGATTCTGGCGATGCCCTTCTTCGGCATCTTGGCTAGCTCGAGGGGAGGACCGGGAGTGCCCGGACCGCTGGCTGGCTGGTGCGCGCTGGTGGCAAGGCGAGGCGAACGCGGGCCCGAAATGCTTGACAACTTTTTGGTGGAATAGCTTGGAGAGGCATCGGAGCTGTCACGACGTGCGACGTGCTACTTGTATACGTCAATCCCCTGTCCGAGGAAACTGCTGTCGCCGGGTCGCTGCCTCTTCTCACCGCTTCAGCAAGTGCAAGTAGCCGTCGCGCTTTCCACAACCGCTGCTTCGTGCTCGCAAACCCCAGCTGGTGTCCCGCACCCGCTTCGCCGTCCCAAAACATGGGCAACCCGCAAGAGGAAGCTACCGAGCTCAAGAACAAAGGCAACGAGGCCTTCAAGAACCACGACTTCCCCACGGCATTGGACTTCTACACCAAGGCCATCGAGCTCCACGACAAGGACCCCTCCTTCTACACCAACCGCGCGCAGGTAGGTAGCCGCGCTGCTGCACGCGACCGTCGACTGACCGACGCTCCAGGCACACATCAAGCTCGAATCATACGGCTATGCAGTCGTGGATGCGGACAAGGCGATCCAGCTTGACCCCAACAATGTCAAGGTAGCCCTCATGCCAGCCTCTTGCTAAGTCAAGCACTCACTCCCGCTTCAGGCATACTACCGCCGCGCCTCTGCGAACACGTCCATGCTCAAGCACCGCGAAGCCCTCCGCGATTGGAAGCTCGTCATAAAGAAGGCCCCGAACGATGCGAACGCGAAGCTGCGCATGACCGAGTGTGAGCGCATCATCAAGCGAGATGCCTTCCTGAAGGCCATCGAGGTCGACGATGCTCCCTCGGCGGCAGAAGGGCTGGATGTCGAGCACATGGCCCTCGAACCCAAGTACGACGGCCCAAAGCTGGAAGGCAAGATGACGGTCGAGTTCATCGAGGACATGATCGAGAGGTTCAAGAACGGCAAGAAGCTGGCCAAGAAGTATGCCTACCAGATAATACTGGCCGTCATGGACATTGTCAAGAAGGAGCCGACCATGGTCGAGTATGACGTCGAAGAGGGGCACGAGATCACCGTCTGCGGTGACACGCATGGTAAATCCAACATCTGGCACTTTCCACCTGGTTCCTAACAAATGCTAGGTCAGTTCTTCGACCTCCTGAACATCTTCAAGCTTGCCGGCAAGCCCTCCGAGAAGCATTCGTTCCTGTTCAACGGCGACTTCGTCGATCGAGGCTCCTGGTCCACCGAAATTGCGCTGGTCCTCTATGCATACAAGTGGCTGTACCCCGACAAGTTCTTCCTGAACCGTGGCAACCACGAGACGGACGACATGAACCGCATGTACGGGTTCGAGGGCGAGTGCAGGGCAAAGTACACGGAGCGCATGTTCAAGATCTTCTCCGAGTCCTTCTCGATGCTGCCCCTGGCCACGCTGATCGGCAAGAAATACTTTGTCCTACACGGAGGGCTCTTCTCTGACGACAAGGTCACTCTCGATGATGTAAGAAAGCTTGATCGCTTCAAGCAGCGACAACCAGGCCAGGCCGGTCTCATGATGGAGATGCTGTGGACGGACCCACAAACAGCACCAGGGCGAGGACCCAGCAAGCGTGGTGTCGGCCTTCAGTTCGGTCCAGATGTCACCAAGCGATTCTGCGAGAACAACGGCCTGGAAGCTATCATTCGGTCACACGAGGTCCGTATGGAAGGCTACGAGGTTGAGCATGACGGACGCTGCATCACCGTCTTTTCCGCACCAAATTACTGTGACAGCACGAGCAACAAGGGCGCGTTCATCAAGATTGGGCCCGAGTACAAGCTCAAGTACACGAAATTTGACGCGGTACCGCATCCGAACATCAAACCCATGGCCTACGCGTCGAATGGGCTCATGTAGACGACCACGCAGGTTCCGGTTCGCGCAAAACTCGCTATAACGCAGCGATGCATACCTCGGTGTTCTTTGGCGCATCAGCATAGCTTGGGCTCTCGGTGTCTCGGGAGTGTTTGGGTGGCGGCTAAGGTTGAAAGCATCTGGAAACATGTAGCATAGGGTGTGGATGCCGTCGCTTTCAACACATGGTTAGACCACTAGGAATATAATATTGGTAACCCCTTCCATCCAGAAATGCCATGTTCGCGCAGCCGTCTTGATAAATGCCATGGACCCCTCACGCGACGCTACGTTTTGCACCCTGGCAACTCGGCTGCTCCCCGCGTGTTTACCAACAGGGATCCTGAAGCCTGACCCATTGCATCTCACCACATCGCAGACGGCACAACCACATGACGCCTTGAACATATACACCATAAGAGCACCGTCTAGCAATGTGACAGACTTTCGTACTCGCACGCCCAGCATGTCGCCCTACCAACAAATCTTTTCCACCAACGCGATCCTCGGGGTGTGGCGTAACTTGCGCAACACGCGCGACAACAACGATCTCCTCCTCACATTGCAGTATCAGCCCGACAATGCACGAGGACACGGTGGAAGAAGGCGCGAAAAGGGAAATGCCGTCGAGACTACAAACGAGGTATCGAATGGCAAGACGTTGGATGCAGGAGGGAAGAGCATAGGCTTTGTGGTGCCATGGCGAAGCATGCAGGCGCAGAGGAAGGAGCTTCGGGAGAAAGAGAAAGAGCTCGCTGAAGCACTGGTGGTGCTTGCTGGTGAAATCGCTTTCACTGGTACGTTCTGAATTCCGCCCGGAGCACGATGCGCTTCGTATGCTAGTACCCAGGACATCGCTAACTGCACTACAGACCTCTCCTCCACGCTGCAATCTTCGCTCACGCAAAACCCCCTCGTCCAGATCCGCCATCTAGCCGCCGGTCTCTCGCGCCAAATGTCCAAGATCGAACTCCAAATGGCCGACAACGCGCCCTTCTCGACCGGCAAGAATCTCTACACGGGCGGAGAAATCGCACAGAAGTTCCTGCCGACGATACAGACGCTGTTCCACCAACAGCCCGTGCCACAGCGCATGATCTTCGAACTCTTGATGGAGCTCAAAGACCTCATATACATGGGCATGGCCGGCTGCGAAAAAGAAGTGCTAGAATGGGAAGTCGACGGTCCAGCCATCGGCGCACTAGAACAGCTAGACGATGCCCTCGTACGCGCCGTAACACCCTCCACACCCGCCATCCCAGCATCACCGACCCAAGGCCTAGCTACTGGACAACCGCGCCTGCTCAAACGCAAGCCATCAACCCCGTCCATCCGCCCCCGCACCCCACCCCAATCCTTCCTCACCACCGCCCCCACGGACCTCCTCTACGCGCTCGAATCCCTCGAAACAACCGCCCGCGCACTAACACAGCTGCCCGTCCCAATCCCAGACTTCTGCGCCCACGCGATTATAACGCTGCGCCGTCTTGCGCCACGCCACACACTCGCCGACTTCGCGCACGCTAGGAAGCGTCGCACGTCCCGCTGCGCAGAGTACGCGCGCTGCATGAAGTGGGCGGGCACGAGCTGGCGCCACGCGGGCGGGTGCAGACGAGGCTGCAGGAACGAGGATGAGGATCCGGGGAATCTGCCGTCGTGGCATCGGAGTAGTCGCTGGTTCGACGAGGGGGGGTGTGGGACGTGCATGGTTGGTGGGGGGAGGGCGGCGGGGAGAGATGGGGCGGGGGTGAGGGTCGTGGGTTGATGGGGAGTGAAGGGATGGGTGGGGCACTGGAGTACTGGGTTTGGGTGTTTGGGCGTTTGTTTAGATACCCCTTTTGATTGGATTGAAACACATAATTGCAGTCATGCTACAGTACCATCTCACACCACTTTCCAATCCAATCCAACCACAGTGTAAACAGTCTTCGACTCCACCGGCTGCTCAGCCGCAACCACAGCCACAGCCCCAAACCCTTCTACTCACCCTAGAATCCGTGTCTACTCCAGTCCTATGGTGCGATGTTGGCTTCCTCCCCTTCTCTATTCCAAACCAAGCCGAAGCCCCCCACCAGCGTCAGACCCAGAGCCACCTCAGTCCACTCGAACGAAATAGCCACGCGCAGAACAAAACCAAGCCATCTTTTCCCCTTGCAATTTAATTTAAAATCCAATCCCTTCCCCCCACCTACCCACCCACGCCCATCCTCTCCAACCAAACAACCTCCCCCGCCCTCCCCGCGCCCCCATCTCCAATGCCGACCGTACTCGCGCGCACATCGGGCACAACCGTGACCGTCTCTCCATAACTTTGATAGTCCGTCTCGCAGTTCAACACCCCGTCCTTGCCACCATCGACCTTCGTTTTCGGCGACGCAGCGATGAGCACATTCGGCAACAGCGCTGTTCCCGGTTTGAGCGGGACGAGCAGAACAGGCCAGTCACGCACTTCGCCTTCGCGGGCGGAGAAGTGCGCTTTGCGTTGGCCGGCAATGAGCCACGTGTCGGGGTTGGCTTCGAGGGTGTATGTGAAGTCGATGGGGTCGTCGGGAGAGGACAGGTTTGCTGCGGAGACGAGGGAGGTGGGCGAGGCCCAGTGGCGGGTGTGGGAGATGCGGAGGGTTGTTGGGAGGGGTTGGCCTGCTGTTGCGATGATGGGGTGTGGGCGGGATAGGGGGGTGAGGGAAGCGGTGTGCAGGATGTGTGTTTGGGGGATGGAGACGGTTATGATGATTGAACGAGGGGGGTAGGGGGACGCAGGTGCGGTTGGCTTGTCTTGAGTCGGGGTGAGGAAGATGGTTTTGTTGGTCTTGAGCTGGTGTTAGTCCGTGCTGGTGGGAAAGTTTGGGTGATGACTTGCCTCGTGCCACTTCTGCAACCACACTCTGACATCATCGCGCTGGGCCTGAGGTAGACCATCAAGACAATCGGACCAGTTCATGTCTTCAAAAGTCCCCATATCGACTTTGTCTAGCAGCGCGATCCTCTCGAACTGGTGTGGGAGGACCTTCTGAACCAAAGTCTCGGTGAACGTTGCCCTGAGTATTCGACTCAGTTGGTGAACCGGACTGTTCTTGACATCGGAAGCGAACATCTTGCATATACGGTCTTTAACATCCTCATCAAGACAACGATACTCCACCGATAAAGCAAGACTGCCAGCAGCTGGCGCCTTGCTCTGTCTGCGCTGAGCAGAATCGACAATCTTTTTCGTGATCTTGTACGTGACCGCGACTGGCTGTTTCGCGAAGACATAGAGTGGATCTTTCGATCGTTTTGGAGAGTGAACATCGTACTCATCAGAACTTTGGAGCTCTACATCCAGTAGTTGTAGGGGCACGTGATTGGCCGTTTTGATGTTGAACTTCGAGAGTAGGGCGCTCTTCTTGAAATGGTCATGTACGTTGACGTCCAGCGGTAGCTCGACGGGAATCGTGAATGTTGAGAAGTACTGAAACTGGCCATTGTCGGTATGGTAGTCTATCTCAACTTTGATGCCGAGATCCTGGAGTATAGATTCCATGTCGTATGGCACTTTCAACACCAAAGATGAGCCGGTACTCATCCCTCCAAGTGTTATGAGCCCAGGTGTCGACTTGTCCACAATCTCAGCAGCTCCTGAAGATACGCTTGCGTTGGCTGTTCGAAGTCTAAGCCCAGCAGAAGCTGACTTCAGACGGACATCAGCGCGTGTCACTTCATTTGACCTACTTTTGACATCGATCTCGATGTGGCGTGGCTTGTCGATATGGATGAAGTGGGATAGGTACGCTCGGGCATCGAGAGCCTCAGCGCGAGGAAAACAAAGGACACGCGCTTTTTTGGCAGCTTTGAGGGCATGAGCAGACACTGATGTGATGATTCCCAACGGTGTCGTTGCTTCGGTCTTGGTGAAAGGCTCGTGTGCAAAGACGATACGTTTCGCTTCCAACACAATCTTCTCAACCATGTATGGTCCAATGGTGTTCACCTTCAGCAGTCAGTACCATGTATCAATACAACTAAATGTACTCACATTGCAGTCGAGCCAGACCCTATTCAGGCCTTTCTTCAGCTGTGTTGGAACGGTGTTCTCGAGCCAGATATCCTTAGATTGCGCGGAATCTGCACAGACCAATCGCACCTTTGCTGCCTTGATCTCCACTTCGTCTTCAAGTATATGCCTGAATTGAAGGCGCAACTGGAAGCCATCCTTTTCGTCGTGATGTCGCACGTAAGGCTCTACTGATACGTCGCCAAAATACTTCGACATCTGAACCGTCACGTCATACGGCAGCTGCTGTGAGAAGTCGATGAGTTCATCAAGCACGCCAGACGTGTCCACCTTGTCGTCGTCTAGCCAATCATGAGGCATAGCGGAGTCCTTCACATCGTCCACTCTCTTTGAAGTCGTCTTGAATGACATTCTGCTTGCTGCGGACTTTGCCAATAGATCCAGTAGTGTGCGCACATATTCGTCTTTCCGATTGAGCTTCTTGAGGCAGTGTGCATGCATCTTCAGCATAGCCGTCTCCACAGTATTCCATCGGCTCTTAGCGAACAGAGATGCCATGCGCCCAAAGTAAGCAGCAGCTGCTGCAAAGTCACCTAGCTCGCTGGGGCGAGGTCAGTGTTATAAGCTCAGAATCCAAGCGAACTGAACACTTACAATCGAAGAGCAGCTAAGTCTCCAAGCACGCTTTCTGCTGAGTTATTTTGGCCTGCTGCCATATAGTGTTTCACGATCAGGTCGCTCATAGCCTTCACTGTAGTCAGTATGGCTTCCAGAACTTCTCGGCCCGTTACTAACCTCGAAAGATTGGCGAAATTGATCAAGGGATGAGACGGCGACCTCCAAGGTCTCTGCAGCAATACCAACCGTGCTTACATCTAGCGAGGTCGCTGTGCTCTTCCTGGTCGTCTGTGAGTCTGAATCAAGCTTGTCCTCGTCGTCGAGATCGACATCAGAAAGCTCCTCGTGGTGATTCAGTACGGGAAGCACTGCAGCCCAGCCGATGCTCCAGCCTAAAGCTCTACCAATCTGCTCAAGAAGCCGGCGTTGGACAACTACTAGCTGCGCTCTTGTGCCAGCTAGCTCTTGCATACCGTTCTTGGCATGAGGTAAAGCGCTTTCTTGATTCGGAGCTGGGCGATCATGATATTGTCCGTTCTCGAAAACGACCTGCCCCGTATTTGTTTGTTGTGCGTATGGAGGATCTGCAGAGGTGCGACCATGGTTCAATGACGACGAGCGCGAAGGATGGATCATGGACTTTTGTTCAGAAACGCGAAGCTTCTGTTCTTTACTTTGACCTCCGAAGGGGAGGCTCTTCCCAGATGAAGCAGATGAACTGTCTTTCTTGTAGCGCGTGAAGGGTAACGATGATGTTGCAGTCTCTCGCAGAATCTGCTCGAGCGCCGCGAAAGTCCACGACCGAACTAGATTATCGATCAAAGCATGGGGAAAGGTAGCTTCGTGAACTTTGGCACTATTGACATGATTAGCATACGCCCATCCGCATGATAAAATGACCTACCCATTGATCAGATCGTCTCGAAGAAGGCGCGCAGCAAATGTGATGAAGTTCAGTGCACGAGAACACAGTTCCGAGAGTGAATACAGATCCTCGGCATTGCCTGGCTGTTCTCCAGACCTCATTCCGAGGTTGCTATCGTCCACAGAGCGTTGTTGCACGCTAGTATTAGGCCGTGGTTGCAGCTTGGCTGCAAGATCAGAGCGAGCAGAGTGAGAATTACCAAGCCTTAACAGAAGCGACATCTGGCGTGCAAAGATGTACGATCTGAAGTCAAAAATTGAGATGTTGTTGGCTAAGATCAAGCCACGATAATCCTTCTTCTGTGCGCTAATTGGTCGGTCGTCGTGGAATTTTATGTCAGGATCCATGGAGCCTCCACCATCTTTTTCGAAGTGCTTCATGATACTTCGAGCCTGTGCGTGGAGATCCTCGGAGTAATTCAGAATCACCCCGCCCTGCGTGTCATCCTTTGCTTGATCGCGAACTACTGTGTCCAGTCCAACAGAGAGCTCGTCGTAGCCCAGCAAGGCGTCTTCGACCAAGCCGACGCTCTCGAAACCACGCGCCAGGCCTTCTTTCAGGATGAAAAAGGTGTTGAAGTTCCAACCAGGAAATGAGCGTTGCGCATCATTCTTTCTGATGTCTTCTTCATATTGGCTGACTCGCAGATCAAAAGAGAGCAGTATGAGCGTCTTGAATTTGGCAATAACGTCTGACCACGCTCGATCTTGCTCTTGCGGGCTCTCAGCAATGGGCGGAGATGTCACGGGCGCCGGTGCTGGTAACACATGTGGCGGTACCCTTTCCTTTTGCAAACGAATTTGAGCGACGCGATCGGGTGCAGACTTCGAGGAGATGTTGAAGTCGGCACGGAGCTTTTCTAGAAGTGTCGTCGTACCGCGCGCCCATCGGGAGGTCGACCCGCTCTTCTCTTTCTCGCCAGTCACGTTGCTGGATGAGCCACGAGGCTGACTGGCGGCCGGGGTATCGGGCACCACAACATGAATGATCATCCATTCGTAAGCATCATGATTCTCTTGCGTACTCGACGAGCTGCTCTGAGAGGGCGGAGTATGTTCTTTCACCCATTCTCGAACCTGCTTGCGCGCAGTCGACTTATACGTGTCGGAGTCATCACACCGCAACAGGTAGACCTTCAAGTATGGTGTCTGTCTCAAGCCGGGAATCTGGTGGCGTCTTTGCTTCTCCTTGACAGGTGGCCGAAGAATTTCTTCCGTGGTTCGTGTTGGCGCCGCTGAAGCTCCCTGAGGTGGTGCCAGCCCCGCAGTAGACACTTCAGTGAGCTGCGCAGTCTCTTTACTGGGTATTAGGTCTACGTGGAGCGAGTCAATTGATCTTAGCGGTCTGGTTGGCGCTTTCCAATGCAAGTTTCGAAGCGGTAGTCGAGCGACAAGATCTTCCTGAACCAACGAGAACACACCAGAGGGATCATGGTACTCAACTGCGGCGTGTGAGAAATGAAGATTGGTGCTAAGGTTGATCAAGGTCCTTACCCGTGACCTTGGAGCTCGAGAGCCCATCCATCACCATAGACGGGGCTTGCTTTTGCCGAGAATCATCGTCTGTGGCACCCAAGGCTGGCGCACCATCTCCAGCCACACTCATCAAACACACGTGCCGAAATAGAGGTGGAAATTACGCAACAAGGGACTTTGCGACGTTGATGCAGCTCGCGGGTATTGATGCCGCTGAGGTCAGATGAAGCGTGGCGGTCTCCAAGGCTAATTCCTAGCGCAGATCGCTCGCTTAGGCCTTCCGGGCTTTGTCCAAACCACGTGTTCGTGACTTCACATCAATCACATGGCTCAGCCACGCTTTCAAGTGGCACATCATTGGCCCGCATATGAGCCTCCTGCCGTCAGAACCGTTGTCCACATATTCGGTTGAGTGTGGCGTCGAATGTCCGCCTTGCGTGACGCCTGGTGGCCGGTGATCCTCGCTTAGGGGCTTCAGGATTGATGGGACCGGCGTACGTCGCTTTTGTCGCATTCGAGATTCTAGCGAACGCCTTTGCAGGTGAAATGGCGCGCGCCCATAGTCGCTTCGTGGAAATATGGACTCTGTTGCGCATCGCACTGCCTCCTTATGCCTTTTTCTTTGGCCCGCGACATCGTGCCAGGGCTTGTAACTCGCATTGCCCGGATCGGCTGTGAGCCTTGTTCCAACTGTTTTCCTATATGATGTCCTAGTTCCGCGCCTTACACCTCCGATCCGATGATAAACCCACCAAGCATTCGAAGCGTCTGACATTGTCTCAACTCTAATACAACCGCCAAAATGGGCATGGGAGACTACTCGCCAGGTAGCATATGGTACTATGCGCCTAACAAAGCTGCCCCTATACTTTTCATTGTTTTATTTCTCATATCTGGGTTTATACATGCCTGGCAGACCATGTAAGTTCTTTTTGAGAACACTGTGGTTGAGAAGAGCCGTCCGACTAATGAGCACCAGCAAGCACAAGTCATGGCGAACCACACTTCTCCTGCCATGGGCGGCGTTGCTCATGGTTGCTGGCTTTGGCGTGCGACTGGCGGGAGCTTACAACACTGACAACCTTGCCTATCTCATCGCATCTACCGTGCTGATCATGTCTGGTCCTCCCGTCTATGCACTCATCAATTACTGTATGTAGTCAGTCATCCACGTCAACATTCCGCTAACAGCTCTCAGTGATACTCGGTCGCATTCTTTACTACATCCCATACCTTGCACCCCTCCATCCAGGGCGCGTTGCAACGACCTTTGTCGGCCTCGATGGCGTTTGCGAGATCCTCATTGGCAATGGTGCCTGGAGAATGGCCAATAGCAGCCTTACAGACAAGCAACGCAAAGTCGGCTCCAACATGGTCACAGCTTCGCTCTGCCTGCAGGCCGCTCTCTTTGGAGCTTTCGGTCTGATGGCGGCGCTATTCCATCGCAACGCGAAAAGAGCAGGTGTCCTTAGGCGCGATCTTAAGATTGTACTGTATGTCATGTACGTCAGCGCAACCATCGTGACAATTCGCTGCATCTACCGGTTGGTCGAGTATATCGAAGGCTGGGAGTCTTCAATATATCAGAACGAGGTGTACTTCTGGATCTTCGAAGCAACCATCATGTTCGTCAATACCGCTCTCCTCAACCTCTTTCATCCCGGCAAGCGTCTTCCAAAGTCGAACTCGGTGTTCCTCGGTCGCGACGGTGTCACTGAGCGTCGCGGACCTGGTTGGGCAGACGATCGGCCGTGGCTTGTTACCGTCTTCGATCCTTTCGACATCTGGGGCTTGATAAAGGGCAATGACAAGAAGACACAGTTCTGGGACATGACAGACGAAGAGCTGGAAAGAGCGAGACTGGAGAAGAAGAAGAACAAGCGAAGTGTGGCAGCGGGCTTCTTCGATCCTCTCCGCCTGTGGGGAAGCAACGGCTACATTGGAAAGCACTTCGCGAAGAAGAAGAGCACCGAGCATCCAACGCCTGGAGATGGCGGACATGCCATGGTGTCTGTGGAACCGAAGAACGTTGGGAAGCATGTGGTGTGAGGTCGCCCCTCGCGTGGAAGTTGGCGGATTCCATTCCCTCAATCTACTTTCTTTCTTCTCACCCTTTGATACCCAAATTTCCTCCATCGAGTTTCCTTCCAAGTCAGTATTTATCATCACAAGTCTCGATTACGTAATAAAATTTTCCAGTAACATAAGGATTGCTGTCCATTCTTCGGATCCGACATGTGTAAAGCAAACTTGTATCGTCTCCAGCAACCAGAGTCATGTACTGCAAAATCTTTGCATCACACCCTTCCTTTCCTATTCATCATGACATCTCAAACCTCCCACCCATCATAAACTTAGGAATGAGAGGTTTCACCGCGCCCAGCACCGAGGTTGAATCGGACCTATCTACTCATCGCGACTTGTCTTCTTCGATGGCGATTTCGAAGTCTGACAACGCATGCCTCGAAATCTGCCCAGTGAATTGATGGCGGAGACTACGTGGTTGATGCCTGCACTAAACGATACGTTCGGAGAGCCTTTATTTTCATGTCATGTCTACTGACAGCCAGCACTGGTGATCTTACAATCGACATGCCGAGGGAGTTTGTGAACAAGTCCAAACCACATCGACGTTCCCGCACCGTCGTGTTAGTGCTAGTTCGGTGAAAGGACGCGTCACACCGCAGCGACCGACCGTCAGACAACGCGTACCACACGGGACATTTTCCAGCGATTCTCCACAGACCACATGCAAGTCCTCTCACAATCACACGCGCCGCTTCGCAATGAGATATTTACGGCTTGAAAACGATCGTACTCTGATATTCATAGGGGTAATATATACGCCAGAAGTGCAAGTGCAAGTGCCGTGGATATCGAATCCCCACACTGTAGTGCCACCCAAGCCCCGTCTGATGGAAAACGCCGTGCAATGCAACCTTTGAATGCTCCTCTTGATGTAGTTCAGAGTCACTGTACAGAATATGTTATAGGAAACTCGTGACTGGCGGCTACTCAAAAGCCGTTGAAGCCCATTACCACTCCAGCGCCAACAAGGGCGGCACCGCCGAGCCATGGATTGGCGGTCGCGGCGGGCATGGCTGCGGCGGTGGAATGGAGACCACCCGCTGTTACGCTGGGACCGTTGACGCGAGGACCACCGGTGCCGACCGCGGCGGTGGAGACGGCATTGGCAACACCTGTTGCGTTGGGAACGCCATCGGCACCCTTTTGGATTTCTTGGATGTTCTCAGTTGTGGCGTTGAAGTTGGTTTGAGCGAGTGAGATTTCGTTGTTTTCGAGATCGTAAACGACGTATGCGGACCGTAGGAAGGTGTCGCCGAGCACGGAGACGGAGTTGCCAGCAGGCCCGATGCCTAGGATGCACACGGGCTGGCCACGCGAGACGGTAGCAACAATGACGAGCTCGTTCATCGGGACCGAGATGTGCACGCCAGAGAAGACGAAGTCGAGGGAGCCCTCCTGCTCGCCAAGGCTGCAGTCGACGTACGCCGCGCCCTGCGCCGAGTCGTATTGTGCGCCGAACTTTTGGTATAGCGAGCGTGTAACGGAGTCAGGCAAGTACATTAGCGAGGATCCAGAGTCGAGCAGAACAGGCACGTTCTGGTTGGCGAACAGGGATGTGTTCTGGCCATTTTGCCCCATGCCGGTCAGCGCAATGATGAACTCGGCGTACACTCCCTGCTCTTGAATGATGGGCAACGTCTGCAACTCGCCATGGAACTTGTCCGTGTCCACACCACCGAACAATATGCTTCCCGTCGACGCGTCCAGATCGTTCAGCCACAGCGAGTATGCATTCGAGCTGATTGTGCCATCGTCGACCAGCTTTTGAGGCAGATTGGGGTACGGGTCCAGACCTGCTCGCCCAACTGCCACCTCGTTGATCGTGTAGCCGATGCCGAGGATACCCTCTGGCGAAGTCGAGACGTATCCGATGCCGAACTGTAGGTTTTCTATGGCCTGGCCGCCGAAGCGGAATGTGTCCTTGACGTAGTCGCCCGACGCTCCTGATCCATCCACGTAGCTGATGTTAAATGCGCCGTTGACGTATTGGTACGTGGAAGAGTCGTTCGCGTTATAGGTGCCCGAGTCGCCGCACTGGTTACCGCCTGACCGACATAACTGTGAGTTTTTCGCGTTGACCCACAAGTCGCTGCTGCCGGTGTCGATGTGCAGTCGGAAGTTCTGTGCCGGTGTGCCTACGCTTGCGTTTGCGAAGTAGAGTGTCTCGAGGTTGTCGAGCGTCTGCTGGACGGTTCCAGCTCGCCTTCGTAAGCGATCGTGTTGGACGGGATTGTCAACTTTTCTCCGCTGGATGTCGAGGCCAACTACTTTGGGATTCTGACAGGGTCAGCCTCATCTCGCTTTACGGCTGTCCGCAGGAATGCATCTCCCACGCGGCAGGATTCGCTTCCAGATTGTACCTGGCAGCCAAGAGTACGCTTACCTCGCGTGGCACAAGTCTGACTGCGACTGCCGACGTCACCACACTTGCTATCCAGAGCGTTGTGCATTTCATCGTCGCGACTGTGTAGGTAGGATGTGGCGACGACTAGGAATATATGAGGCGCCTCGAATGTGGCTGATGGCGATCTGATGCACGAGAGGTTAGAGCTTGGCGGTCGCGCGCAGGAGCCGTGTTTGACGAGCGTGGAGCAGTGCGCAGCTCAATGCAGTAATAGGAACAAGAAGCGAATCGAGAAACGAGGAAAGGAAACGCAAGTGAAGGGCAATAATAGCACAGCGTGGAAATAAGAGACGCTGCGTCAAAGTCTTGTTAGCGGCGAAACCGAGGTGACGACGCGTATGGTGATGAGATCATCCACGGGTCTCACGGGCTTAGTATGCACCTCGGACGCGCGACCATGGCACCCGCCGACACACCCGAGTGAACTGCACAGGCGCCTACCGGGCGTTGGTTTGCGGCGCCAAAAGCTTGCTTGTCGTGGCTGTGCTGCGTGCATGACGAGACGCCGCAAACTTCGATCGTCCAGTCCAGTGCTTGCTGCCGATCTGAGGAGCCTCGAACTCTTGAGCTTGACACATGTCGGCAGGCCGCGCACGCCATGAGGGCACGGGATCAACAGCTCCCATGCATATGGCTGACGAACGTGGAACACTCGTGGGTACAAAGGCGAAGACTATTTCGGTCCTGTGTCGAGGAGCTGCGCACGCCCCATACGTCAGCCCTGGCTGGATGTATTTGCTTGTCCAGTCTCGGCGACCATTCCGCAGCTTAGTGGTCTGCTTTGAAACAGTATGCAGTGATGTTGTTTGCTGATGTGTGCTTCCTCCCGCGTTGAATAAGGTCCCCGAGGCATGCACGGCATGGTTCTCAAAGCTTAGCAGTCGTGCCAAGCAGTCGCCTCGTGAAAGGCCGCATAGGGCTGAGATCTGACAGGAACAGGAAGCGATTTCGACATAGTTCTGACTCTGGGGTCACCACGAGAAAGCAGATGAGCACAATTGGCTCATAGGCCCCCCGCAAGTCGTAATCTGTACATCCTGCATTACGCGGCGCTGTTGAACTGAGACTGTGATAAAAGATTTCGCAGGGATCTGTCGGCGAATCACCTCACAAGGCTGGACATCGATCAGGGATTGTGTTAATCATTGTACGGGCATGCTCCAGCATATTGACTATTGAACATCCAACAAACGGTGGTCAGCACCTTTCATAAGTTCTGATTGAGTTGCCTGAAGATGCACCTTAGCTTGATGACTAAATTTCGGAGATGGACCGGTGATCCGATTGATCTCCGAACACCACCATTCGTGAAAGCGCGTCTTATCGCGTCTCGCGTCGGAAACCCCTCCACAGCCATACAACATCAACATGGCGAAAGCAGAGTCCTCGAAAGCAGCCGCCAGGAATGGCGTTAGGCCAAACCCTAATGCTGCTGGCGGTGCAAATTACGAATTGCCATGGTAGGTACTGCACACACTTCTTGGTCGAGTTCTTCCAACACGCAACAGGGTCGAAAAGTACCGCCCAGTCTACCTCGACGATGTCGTCGGCAATACCGAAACGATCGAGCGCCTTAAGATCATTGCAAAGGACGGCAACATGCCGCACGTGATCATCTCGGGCATGCCTGGTATCGGAAAGACGACCTCGATCCTGTGCCTTGCACGCCAACTGCTGGGTGATGCATACAAGGAAGCCGTCCTGGAACTCAATGCATCCGATGAGCGCGGTATCGATGTCGTACGGAATAGGATAAAGGGATTCGCGCAGAAGAAGGTTACGCTTCCACCGGGCAGGCAGAAGCTGGTCATCTTGGACGAGGCCGACAGCATGACGAGCGGTGCACAGCAGGCGTTGCGACGAACTATGGAGATTTACAGTGCGACTACGCGCTTTGCTTTTGCGTGCAATCAGTCGAACAAGATCATCGAGCCGCTGCAATCGAGATGCGCGATCCTACGATATGCTCGCCTGACGGATGCGCAGGTCGTGCGCCGAATCATGCAAATCTGCGAGGCGGAGGACGTCAAATATTCAGATGATGGTATTGCAGCACTGGTCTTCTCGGCGGAGGGTGACATGCGACAAGCCATCAACAACTTGCAGTCGACGTTCGCAGGCTTTGGCTTCGTAAACGGAGACAATGTGTTCCGAGTCGTCGACAGTCCGCATCCCATCAAGGTGCAGGTCATGATCAAGGCGTGTCACGAGACGAGGATCGACGACGCGCTGACGTCGCTGAAAGAGCTGTGGGATCTGGGATACTCATGTCACGACATCATCAGCACCATGTTCAAGGTCACCAAGACGGTAGATACACTGAGCGAGCACGCAAAGCTGGAATTCATCAAGGTAAGCTTGCCATCCCGCGAAGGATGCTGTCTCTAACAAAACTCGCAGGAAATCGGCTTCACACACATGCGCATTCTAGAAGGCGTACAAACACTCCTCCAACTCTCCGGCTGCATCGCCCGTCTTTGCAAGATCAACATGCAACCACAGCTCTTCGCCCTCCCATCAAAGTCAAAATAAAGACATCATCGCATATTGTAGCATTTAGCATGGCGTCTGGCGTTACCAAAACCGCACTTGGCCACATAATCCATGAGCGAAGCCAGCCTTATCCAATTCAGACGCTAGCTTCCACAACAATTCAGCTAATTCACCACGTGCCACTCCAACCATCTCCCTAGTCTCCTTCGTCACCCTCAATCGCCTTATTCCACCCCCTTCTTACCCGTCTCATCCTGCTCCTCGTCCACACTAATCACGTTCCTAATCTCCATTCAAGCCCTCGACTCAAACCCTCATCTTCCCGTACGCTATATCTTCGTCTTCATGGAGCAGTGGCTCTGGGTTGTAGATGGACAAGTACAGCGTTGCGCCGCCGACTCCGAAGGTGATGCATGCGCCGAGCAGACAGCTCGGAAAGCCTGGGTTGGGGTCGAGTGGGTTAGTCATGATGCTGGTGTGTCAGGCATTTTGTGTGTCGGTGAGGGATTGAGATGAGCTAGGAATGGAAATGTATATGCATATCTACATGGAGGGTGTGTGTGTTGCTTGCCTGCAATGTCGTAAATTTCCTGCTTTTGTTATTCTACCCGAGAAGCCCAACGCGCTGATGTGTGCTGTCAGTGTTCTCGCAAATTGCGCCGTGGCAGAAAAAATCGCCACGGAACCGGCAAAGAGTAGAGAGGTACAGTACAGTACAGTTTATTGTTTCAAGATACAGTTACATGCTCAATCGCCGCTTGGGGCGCGAATCCCTTTGTCTAGAATCTAACAATGCAGTATAGTCGACCGCCCAGGTTCAGCGCAAATAGCCACCCCCGCTACAGCGAAGGTTAATCTATAGCTTCGCCTTGACCTTGCTCTCCTCCGCCAGCGCCTCCTCGTAGCAGTCGTCGAGATGCTGCCTAAACGCCTTTGCCGTCTGCGGACGCTTCAACTTCAATCTACACAGCGTTAGCGCCATCTCCACACCACACCACACCACCATCGAGGATTAAACGTACGTGGGCGTCAAAAGCTGATTATCAATCGTGAAGGGATCCAAGAACAACCTTACCGCCTTGACTCGCTCATAGCTATTGAACTTATTCTTCCTACCCACCCGATCCAGCTCCTTGAGCACGGCCTTCTCAATCTTCTTGTTCGTCAGCACCTCCTTCAGCTTCTCTGTGTCGCCCTCGGGGATCTTCTCGCCGAGGACTTTGGACGCGAATTGCGGGAACAGATCGGGAGCGACGCCGAAGATGGCGACCAGGAACGACTGGTGCGAGTCGCCGTGCACGTACGCAGACGCGATGTAGCCGCAGTTGGCGAGGTAGACGTTCTCGATGCGCTCGGGGGAGATGTACTCGCCTTGGGCAAGCTTGAGCACGTTCTTCCGGCGGTCGATGATCTTGAAGCGGCCGAGTTCGTCGACGGAGCAGATGTCGCCTGTGTGGAACCAGCCATCGTCGTCAATCGCCTTCTTCGTTTCTTCGTCGTTGCGGAAGTACTCCTTGAACAGAGTCGTTGAGCGGATCAACAGCTCGCCGCGCGGATGTGGCTTGTCGGTGGAGTAGTACTCCATGTCTGGCACGTCAAGGAGTATGTGTTCGGCATTGGGTGTGACGCCGCCGCAGTTGCCGGATGTGAAATCGCCTTCATGCTGGATGAGCGAGACTGCGTACGTCTCAGTCAGTCCGTAACCTTGGGTAAAGTTGCTGGCGAAGACGATGCGGAGGAACTGGTGTAAGCTGGGGTCGATAGGCGCGGAGCCGCTGACTAGGACCTTGGCCCTGTCGAGGCCGAGACCTGCGGCGACCTTCTTGGCCCAAATGCGATCGTACAACATGTGCGTGTTGGTTGGGTTGTGCTTGTCCTTGATGGCAGCCAGCTTAGTCGAGACAACGTGTCGTGATAGCGCGCCCTTGACACCCGATGCTTCGATCGTGGCTTCCTTGATCTTAGCCCCGAATCTGTTGTAAAGTCGGGGAACGCCAGAGAACATTGTCGGTCGAAGCATTTGCAAGTCTTCCACCAACTCAACGATGTTCCCATGGAAGTATCCAATCGCTGATCCGGTCGCAAGAGCACTGTGTTCACCCAGTCGCTGGTAAATATGAGCCAGGGGCAGGAACGAGCATATGACCTGCTGGTCACTGGAGCCCAAAAGGACCATTGATGTGCAGGTGCCGGCATGTGCATTGCGGTGAGACAAAACCACGCCCTTGGGGTTGCCTGTGGTGCCCGACGTGTAGTTGATGGTAGCAATATCGTCTGGTGTTGGGGGCTGCATCGGCAGGGGCTTCAGCTCGCCCAGCGCCTCAACATCCTTGATGTAGTGGATGGTCACGCCCACCTCGCTTGCCAAAGAGTTCAATAGGTCGCCCTTTGACTCTCCGGGAAGCTCGCCCTGCGAAAGCGGATCCAACACAACAATGATCTTCAGTGTTGGAAGCCGGGGCTTCAGCTTCAGCAGCGCCGTAACGTGGTTCATGCCAGCAACCACGCAGGTCAGCTCGGAGTGGTTGATGATGTACTCGGTGGTATCGGGACCCAGCGTGTCGTAGATTGACACAGTGTACAAACTCTGGGACATGCATGCCAGATCAGTGATCTGCCACTCCGGCCTGTTCTGACACCACAACCCAACGCCATACTTCTGACCTGTGACTCCGGCCTGCTTGTGCAGATGCACCAGCCCAGCCCCAAAGTTCTTCCGCCGCTTCGCGATTGTCTCATAGTCCTCCCATACGTATGCGCCGAACTTCTTCGTAACAGGGTCGTAGGGGCGGTGGCCGAGACACTTGTTTCTTGGATGCCTTGCAACGCTGTTCTCGAAGGCCTCGTGCGGCGTGCTGATCTCAGGAACTAGACTAGCGAGCAGTGGCTTGTCTGTGAACCTCCAATGCCGATAGATGGCACTGCGCCCCTCCTTCTGTGTGCCAGCGAGCGCTACGCTGTAAGGCTGACCTTTTGGCGGCGGGTCATGGAGCTCCTTTGCGCGATCCAGCTGTGGGTCTGTTGATCCGAACATGATGACGGTTGATCACGGAGTGGACGTCTACCGGAGGTGCTGATGAGGCGGACTGTTATCCTACGGCGCAGGTGGCGTAGCTGCCCTTTCAATCTCGCAGAATGAGGGAAGGAGGAATGGACTCGCAAATGTCGCCGTGTCTGCTCCATGATGACTGTCAGCAATGTCTGGGCGAGGTTGTTGGCAGATCGGCCTCTCCGTGTTGCAACTTACCCTTGTGCTTGGCGCGCCACCAACGCAAGCTGAACGCCGTTGAAGATCTGGGGAATTGAGTAAATTCTATATCCGCAGTCAAACCCACTCCAAGCTGTAAGATGGAGAAAAGATGAGGAGAAAGTAGCAGCAAATCTGGTACGATGATCTAAGTCCACCCTCGAAACAAGGGTGCTCCGTTCATTCATAAAGACGAAGGATCCACATGCCGAGGCACGTCGTCACTTGCGCCAATCCCCGTTGAAAACTGGGGCCAAGCTGCGCTGAGCTCTGGATCTCGGAGTTTCGTCACATTCCGGTCGACAACCGATTCCTGCTGCCAGAAACAGCTGCAGCTCCGAAGAGGCTACTCTTCGCGTGTGGGGAAGAGCTGAAAACAGGACGAGGAGTTAAGAGCGTTCCCCGGCTTCTTCTCTCACACCCGAGCGACATGTTGCGCTGGCCTGTCCTCTTCGACCGGGTCTTCATTGCAGATTAGTATACCGTCATGTGCAAAATCGCATCTTCACATGCCCCGATCGGCAGGTCGCTAACCACGGAGGCTACGCACGCCACGCAGCGGAAAGGCCGCAAACGGGAGCCCGGTGATTGGCCGTCCCCAGATCATGCGGGCGTGTCATTCGCGAGGCCTTCCTGCCTCGGCAGAAATGCTGTCGCGCAATGAGCCTCCAAGAGAGATGGTTTCAAAGTTCGCACGAAGCACTTGGTCCGCTCGGAACACGTCGGAAATATGCACTTCACTCGGTTCATACGATAAGCAGCGACGCCCGCAATAATATGGTATCATTCCTAGCCAAGCACAATCTCCAATCCCCCGGCTTACGCCATCACAACCGTGGTAGTATCGGCGCATCTGAAGTATGCTCTCAGCACTCTTCTAAGTGGATCCAGACAAGGAGGCGGACGCCTCACCATCGCCCGTCTTCTCGGCGTTGGCAGGCTCGCCCTTCTGCTCAGGCTTTGTCGCTGATGCCTTGAACGACTGCTCGAAGTCTGCGATAATGTCATCGATGTGCTCGGTGCCCACTGAGATACGGATGAGGTCCTGGATGCAAGTATCAGCATGATAGAAATTCGAGATCAGGGGTTGGAATGTACCTCAGTCACACCCGAGCTAAGCTTCTCCTCGTCGCTCAGCTGCTCATGTGTAGTAGTCCACGGGTGGATGGCAAGGGTCTTCGAATCACCAACGTTCGCCAAGTTTGAGATCAGCTTGAAGTTGTCGACAACCTGGCTTCCTGCAGTGCCTCCACCCTTGACACCGAATGAAAGTACACCTCCGAATCCTCGTGTAAGGTACTTCTTCGCCAGTTCGTGCGACTGATGGCTTGTGAGACCAGGGTACGACACCCAGCTCACGTTCTCGTTGCTCTCTAGCCACTTCGCCAGCTTCAATGCGTTGTAAGCATGTCGCTCGGCTCGTAAACTGAGTGTCTCGATACCGAGCAGCAACTGCTGTGCTGCAAAGGGGTTCAGCGATGCGCCGAGGTCTCGCTGAATCTCGACACGAGCTCGGATGATGAAGGTGATGGGACCGAAAGTGTCGTAGAACTTCAGGCCGTGGTAGCCGTCGGATGGGTCATTCATCTGAGGGAAGCGCTTTGCGTTCTTGCCCCAGTCGAACTTTCCGCTGTCTACGATGACACCGCCGATTGTGGTTCCGTGGCCTATAGAAGTCAGAATAGCCTTGCTGATAGACTTGGGTTTGCCCACCTCCGATCCACTTCGTCGCCGAGTGTACAACAATGTCCGCACCATGGTCAATTGGCCGAATGAAGTAGCCACCGGCACCAAAAGTGTTGTCAACAACAACTGGCACGCCAGCCTCATGTGCGATCGCAACAATCTTCTCAAAGTCGGGGACGTTGTATTTCGGATTGCCGATGCTCTCAATCTAGTTGGCTATCAGCAACTGCTCCTCTCAGGACGAATGCAGGTACTCACGTAGATGGCCTTTGTCTTGTCATCGATGGCAGCCTTAAAGTCCTCGGGCTTGTCGCCATTGACGAACTTGGTCTGGATCCCCAAGCGTGGGAAGAAGACCTTGAACTGATTGTATGTGCCTCCGTACAGGTTCGAGGTCGAAATGATGTTGTCCCCAGCGTGAGCCAGGGAAGTGATGGCGATAAACTGAGCAGCTTGGCCAGATGCTGTCGCCAGAGCAGCCACACCTCCCTCAAGCGCAGCGATTCGCTTCTCGAACACATCGACTGTTGGGTTCATGATACGGCTGTAGATGTTGCCGAACTCCTTAAGGCCAAACAGCCTCGCGCCGTGTGCGGAGTCATTGAATGTGAAAGACTGCTGTTGTCAGCTCTGGTCTTCACATGAGAGAACGTAGAGCGTACGGTAGTCGCATAGATTGGCACAGCACGCGAATTGGTCGCTGAGTCTGGAGTGTGACCTGAAAGCTTCAATTAGCCGTTTGTCTCCTCACTATGCCGCGGATGCTATTACCCGCGTGCAATTGCAGCGTCTCGAAGTTCTTGGATAGTTCGTCGGCCATGATCGTGTTTTCTCACGTAAGTTGGGTGGTACAGAAGAGTCTGGTACTGTGTGACAGCGTAATGACGGGTATCCGTTGAAGGAAGTAGACGAAGAGAAGCACACAGCAGCCCAGCTCCAAGAAGGCAATTGTGCGAGAACCCGCGCCCGTCACGTCATGCAACTAGTCCCACGCGTGGAGTGGATCGTCTTGAACCGCTGGTGGTAGCTTCCAATGTTACGCCCAGGGTCCTCGTACAGTACTTATACATCCCCACTCTCACAGCAGCAAATTCGCTACGTGTAGCCCATTTGAGTTGCAAGCTGACATCTCGTAACTCTATTTTGAACCTCTGAGTAAGTCGTCGATGTCATGCCACCGGTTTCGGCTGAGGTGTTTGTTTGGTGGTAGCTATGGCGTGCTCAGCCAGATGCGGAGGGGCAGTGAGGGGTAGCTCTTACACGACACTAGCGAGAGGGTTCCGCGTTTAGTCACGTGCCAATGCAACACCATGACAGCGTGAGAAGTCGTAGAAACTCACAATAAAATGAACTCGAGCTTCTGGACTCTCACCACTTCATCAGCGAAATACTTCTTATCTATCTCATAAGGCAGTTTGCATTCACAAGCTGTACTTTCATTCCGCAGTCCGACGACCGCAGAGATCCGATGGGGGAAGTGCAAAAAAAGCAACTATCAAATATCTCAATATCCATTGATGATTCTCCACACATCCAAAGAAGTCTTTCCCGCCAAAGCAACATGTTGAATAAAACCACGAAGCTACAACATCCTAACAAGAATATGCTCCCAGAACAGTTCAATCTCAGCAACACCCACGTTCTTACAATCATGAGTATGCAACCCGTTGCCCAAGTGTCCATGTCGCGCCTTCTCAAACCCGCACATCTGCAAAAAACAAAAGCATTTCACATTTCACGTAGCAGCCACCTTTCCCCAAACCCCGTCTAGATGATCTCATCTTCCAACGGCCCACTTTGGTATTCATTCCCGTCTACAATACATTTGCCCATATCCAGGCCTGCCTCTCTGGGCTAGCCTGGCTCGACTCCAACGCCTTGTGCAAACGCAATCACAACTCCCATACTCCGCTCATCGAAGCGAGGAAGGAATCGCCGAGGCGGTGTTAAGTATCAAGCGCGGTGCACGTGAGCCAGGAAATCAGCGTTCGGGCGTGTGTTCAGGCACCATGCTCCTCTCAGCAGCCGGACATTGAGCAACGAGCAGGAGGGATGTGGGGCACATTGAGCTGCGGCGCAAGAACGTTGAAGCTAGATATCGATTCCAATTCATATTTCATCACATCCATTCCTTAACAGCAGCAACTACTAAAGAAAAAGCCCGCCAAGATACGCACACGCACAGCGCAGCCACCTTTGCCCAGTCAGGTCTACGCATCGACGGAAATTTCCCCACCCGTATGTAGCCAGGCATGTGTTGAATTTTCCCATTTCATCTCAACTCGCAATCTTGACCGGCGGGAGCAGTCCAGCAGAACAGTAACGACACAATGGATAAGGGGAAACAGTGTACTAGTGTGCAAACAACAACAGCAACAATAAGGGAAGAGAAGCCGACGTGGTAGTGGCTTCAAGAGAGTGTCCAGTGGGAGGGTCAGTGGTAACATTAGAAATAAACAGAGAAAAGCACAAGGAAATCCATCGCTTTGTCTGCGCCCAGAATGGCGCTGTGATACACAAAACACACAAACATACAGAAAAGGTGTGGGAAGGGAATACGGCAACATCTTGCGAGAGCTTGTTTTCACGGCGGCGGATCTCGGGGGTATACCAAGCAACGTCTGCCCGGAGCAGGTTCACAAACGCCTAAACTCCACGTTCATCGCGCGCTGGCACACCGAGCGGCCAACCGTACCTGCTCGACGCGTCAGCATGGCGCACGACGTCGTTTCATACACCGACTTCGGGGACGTGGCGTTGACGCTGTGTACCATCTGCGCGGCGGTAGCTCATGGCCGCCCGGTCCATGGGTTCTTCCATGTCGGGCGAGTTGCACTCGTCGTAGTTGTAGCCGGCGCCCGAGGGATTGGGTCGTGCGCCTTGCGTCAAGCGTTCGTTGACGTGGCGCGTGTCGAAGGTGCTGGAGAACGAGCGCTTGGTACCGGCGGCTGTTTGGACAGGTGGAAGGCCCTGGGCAGCGAAGCGAGGTATGCCGTAAGCCTGGGAGGAGTCGGGATTGGCGGACATGGTAGCAGCAGACATGGTTCCAGATGACATTGCGCTAGGCGGTGAGGCGTAGGACGGCGAGATTGGATCCAGTTTGTCGGCTGTGGGTAACGGTTGCAGCGTCTTTATTGTAGGCAAGGCGTGAAGGTTGGGCGGGTGCAGCGGCGCGGACGACGAGTGAGCGTGTGGAGATGTTTGCAGTGGCTGGATGGGCTGAGTCATTTGCTGTGGCCGGTTGTACTGATCCATGTTGTTGTACGGCGACATCAGTTGACTAGGTCCAGGGTACTGTTGAGGAGGCTGAGCGACAGACGGGCGGCGGTAATCGGCATTGTGAGCAGTGTGACCATAATCAGGAGCAGGTTCCTGGCGGACGGGTGCGGGTTGTACGTAGTGGGATGGCTGCTGGTAGTTCTGGTATCCGTACTGCTGGTTCATCTGGATTGACGACTGGTTCTGGTAGCTGTTGTGCACGGGCTGAGGCTGGTGAGAGTATGGAGCGTGCGGAGGCTGCATCATACCGCTAGACGTTGGAGAAGTGTACTGGCTCTGATACTGGTGCTGGTTGGATCCATACGAGGGCATCTGGGAATAGCCAGTGCTCTGGGGTGGAGCCATCTGCTGATAGTTGTTGCTGGGCTGGTAAGACTGTTGCGGCATGTCCTCCATGCTTGGGCGGCGAGGAGGAACCAGAGAGTGGTTGCTGGCATTGGAGACGGAGCGAGGACGATCAGGGTCGAGTGGCACGTTGGGAGGCTGGCCGTAGTTATCGGGGGTTGCAGTGCGGCGGGCTGCGTCGTAGCCACCCTCCTCATCGTACTCATCCCAGTCCTTGGAGCCCTTGTTCTCGCGGCGCCTCATGCGCACGTCGCGGCGGATGCGCACACGACAGCCCTGCTCGGCCACCATGCGGCTCAGAGCCGTGCTCTCAGACAGACCAGGGAACTTCTTCGCGGAAAAGACGGTGAAGGGCGCCGACTTCACTTCGGAGCGGTGGGTCACGAAGTGGTTGCCGTCGAAGATGACGTCTGGGTCCTCGGGGTCCAGGTCCTTGACCTCGCTCAGGTTCTCGAAGAGCGCGAAGCTGAGGCGGTACTTGCCCTCGTGGCGGACCGACAAGTCAGGGAAGATGAAGTAGCCAGCTGGGGTCGGGCGATCGAGGTAGGCCATGCCAGCGACGGGCGTGCCAGTCAAGACCGGGAAGCTGGGCGTTGTGGGCGGCGCGCGGCCCGGAGCAATAGTGCGGGCATTCTCGAGACTGGCGTGCAGGAAGAAGTTCGCATTGTACGCGAAGGTCACCTCGTGGTCGTTCTCGAAGACGCGCAGCTCGACAATCGGAGGCGGGTCGACAGGACGACGATCAGCGCTCGACTTTGCGCCGCTGCCGCAGGCACGAGCGCGCTCTGGCTGCTGAATGACTTGCAAGGAGTAGCGGATCTGGCGACCGTCCTTGGTGGTGCGGACAGAAGAGCTCTTGGTCTCGTTGTGGACTGCAATGGTGGAAGCCATGGCTGGGGATGTCGGGTGCTCTGCAACGAGTCAGTTTCGCGTCGAACGGCAGCGGTAGTCGTAACCATGGACGACGCCAGGAGAAGTCTGGGTGGATGGATCCTGCTACTTACATCACGACCCGGAATGGCAAGAACCAGGACAAGACTCGACCACTGGCGTGGATGGACTGGAGTTGTGGTCAGCACGAATCGTCGACGCTTACTCCGCCGCAGCCTCGTGGAAGCCGGAGGTGGAGCGCCCGACCTGCTGGCATCCCAGCGCCGAGCAGTCGGCATCCCCAGAAACGTGATGATGGACAGACATGAAGACTCACCAGGGGAAGATCACGACAAATAAATTGATGTCGCAGACTCGAGTCTCACTTCACGATAGTCGATGACCCGGACTCGACAGAGGAGACGCGAGCGGTGCTGCGGTTGATGGCTGGGTGCTGAGAGCGACTGGCTGCGGCGATGGCGGCAACGTCTTCGTGTGTTGAGGCAGAATTGGCTGCGGTGACGACACGGATCGCTGCAACTCGGTCGCGGTCGCTCTGCCGTCGAGATGGCAGTCGAGCTGAGGGCGGGCGAGAGTTGGGAGGAGAGGAGAGCACACTGCCCAGCAAGGTGAACGGGACGAGGACGGCCGGAGGGTGGGTAGCGGGCACCTGGCTGGGGCACTGGGGCTGCGGTGCACTGGCTAAAGACAAAGAGCGAGCCGGTGCTGGGATTCATCAAGCCAATCACCGCCGCACGCTACGCCCAAAATGCCCAACCGACGAAGCGGGCGTTCGCTGCTCTGCACGAACATGCAACTCGCATGCGCGGTCCGGAGAAGGATGTCTCCTGCAGCGCATCCTCTGAGCGCCGACGAGCGGCATCGAGAAGTTCGTCGGGGTGCTCTCATCATCGCAGCAACAGCCTTCACGGCGCCGAGCCCCTCGATCTCACCTCTCTCGAAGAACGCGCGAGTCGCCTCGCCTCTGTGCGCACTCCGCGGAGCGAATCGAAACAGGCGGCACGGGTGACGGGTGTCTCCAATTGCTAGTCCCCGGTGAACCCCCGAATGCAACTGTCCTTGCTCAATCCTGGACCCATCGATAAGAATGGAACAACGGCGCCCATCACGCTGCCCATCTTGGGAGAGCACCTGTGGGCAGCGGCCAGCCTTCGCGGCACCGCTGCGTGTGTTCTTCGTGCGCATGCACCCCGATTCTTCCAACCTTCCACGACGTCCAGCTGGTCTTTGCGGCGCGCCGTGAATGGCGGCCATGCTGGGCGAAAGTGGCCTGCCAGCATGCATCGCGCGCCCAGGGTGACCCTCCGAATTCCACTGTGCTACCCACGGCGGGCAGGAGGGCGCACACGGCAGCAATCATGGCCTGATGTGCTCGCACGGAGCGCAGACCTGACATTCTGCTTCCACGCACCATTATCGCACGGGTTCTCTTGCAATATGGTGGGCAATATCCGACCCCGTCGGCGGTGCTTCTTCCTGCAGTCGCAGCTGACGACGGGCGCGCTGGAAGCCAATGGCCGTTGAGGCGGATTGGCAGCATCAGCACTGGGCAAGGTGCGGCCTAGTCTCGAAGGATAATCCGTGGCACCAGAATCCCTGCTGCCCTCTTCCTGGAAGTGCCAAGTTGGATCTCGTCCCGTGCAGCCTCTTGCTGACTGGCCAGTCATGCCGCCTGCGCGCGACCCTGGCTTCCCGACCACATCCCCCCCAAACGGCCAAGCGTGAGCAATCTCCCGCAAGGTCAAGCCTCCCGAGGGGCGATCTGACCCACAGTCTCACGGCAACACTACCTTTGTCGCACCGTCGAAGTCTGCAGAGGGCGCTTCTTCGTGGCCGAGCACTGGTTTTACTGTTTCCAGATCCCACTGCAGAGCGGTGCGTGGGATCAGGCCATGAGGCTGTCCGGTTCCTCCGCTTAGACACGCCTCAACGTGGCAGCAAAAGTAGCAAACTTAGGTAATGTCTCACTTGAGCATAGCGACTCGACGGCCCGAATATTGCATTTGGCTTTTCGAAAATTCGTCACGTCGTGCAGGAGCAGCAGAACGCTCCAGTTCTACGGTTATTCTCCGACCTGTCAACAACCCAGGTGGGCACCCAGTGGCACGACAGCGCTGAGCCTCAACAACAATGCAGGCAGCCGTGCGAAAATCTTGCAGCCCATGGACCAGCGAGTCTGAAGTGGAATGCCCCAGCCCTGCTCGCGCTCAGCTGCCTTTCGGATGTGGTATTGATTGGCCTGCCCATTTCTTTGTTCAATCTCACGCGGATCACCAATAATAACGATAGGTACGCACTGAAGTGGGACGAAGAACAGGACTATGTCGGCACTTGGTTCTATGCCGAGTTTCACCAGGACTACAACCAGAACTTCAACTTCGACCCGGAACACCCTCCCGGCAGCCAGTACCGAACACGCGCCAGCCGATGCCTTGGGCTACCACTCATAGAAGCCAGATCCGGTCTCGGAACTTCTGTCGCGAGATAGCATGTTCGGCATCAAAGTCTCGGGCCAGACAGCCTATTCCTTGGGCATAGCACAATTCCCGTCGCGTATCAGTGATATAGCCACGACCACATAGCCGCTGTATACTAGTCACAAAGCCACGTCTCTCCACATGTCAAATATTTCCTCTTCTTATCTGACCAGCAGCAACGCACGTCACAGAGTCAGCCTCAGAGCGCCGTTTCCGAGCGACTGACCGATCCTCAAGCAGTATCAAGACAGCCGCGTTTCCACGTCGAAACAAATACTACCTACCCCGCAGACGTCGCTGTCGCTGGACCTATCGTTGCGACAATTCAGCTCGCTGAGGGTGTGACGTGCACGTGGTCAAAAGCCCCTTACATATCTCAGCCTTTGCGGGATTAATGCAGGCCTCGTCTGATGGGCTTCACTGCAGGCGCCTCAACGTGGCACCGAACGCCACTTTGGCGTGTGCTGGCAACACATCTGCGATACATCAGGATATCCGATTCGAAGTCCATGCCGGTGTCCTGGTCGATAGAGGACCTAGCAATGCGGCCTGAGGTGAGCTTACGGGCCCAGAACTGCGCGCCTACATGTCCCTTGCTTGACATCACGCAGCGTCCTAGAGGCATACCGCCTTCTCCGGGCAGCAAGACAGGCAATACTCATCCCTCCAGACCATGCAGCCAGTCCTACGCTCGCAGCTCAATAATTGCTATCAGCTGTCTTGGCGGCGTTTCAGAACTACCGTTCCTCTAGCGCTATAGCAGCCGTAGTAAGACATTCTCATTGCCCCAGCATTGTCCCTTACGACATGGAGAGCATCGGCCAAAAGAGAAGCAAAGA
>TARA_R110002003_G_scaffold79_7_pt1 | contig 31601 bp, 32 predicted proteins | sample TARA_R110002003 | Tara Oceans TARA_R110002003 (sample SAMEA4396441) | marine metagenome | biome: Westerlies Biome; feature: [SRF] surface water layer (ENVO:00010504); material: water (ENVO:00002006), including particulate matter (ENVO:01000060) such as... | depth 5 m | reverse complement strand
GGACTTTTGCAAACTCTGTATAGGCTGGACTACGAGTATAAAGGACGAATCGTTGATTGTGCTGGACTACAATGGCATTGTCCGTCCTACAACAAAGAGTGGCGGGACTAGCTAGTCAACAGCATTGTGCAGCACCAAACAGTCAGCAGCCACGATCAGTGCCGACTGCATGTCTAATAACCTTTCCTCAGTCACGGCTCGCCTGTCTCGTTTAGCACTGTCAAATCGCATGTTCGTTTGCATTGCGTCACTCCAGCCACCTCCGCCTTGACTGCACCTACTGTCACCTACATTGGCCCCTTTCACTTTCACCCCAACTAAAAATTCTCCGACAAGATTACTAGCGCATCAGCCACGCGAAATCTTGGCAATCATACTTGCCTGCCCCCTTCCCACTTAAAGTCGCCCTCTGCCTGCTCCAGCTCACATCAACGCCCAACGCACACGACAGCCTCAACCAAATACACCTGCACAGCACGCCTACCACAGACGAAAGCTCAAACAGCAACTCCTTCGAATCTAGCATTCGGTTCCCCACGTCCGCGCGCACCACACTCTCCAACCTTTCTGCCCTTTCATCCACTCAACCACAATTCTTTCCACTTCAACCTCCACGAATCACAATGGCACCCATTCACATCGACCCGACCACCATCGTCAAGCGCCAGGCTGGCAAGGTCACTCATTACCTTCGTGTCCGCGCGCAGCATGAGTACAACGAGGCGTCTCTTCAGATCGAGACTAAGTTGCGACAGTCCAAGGTTCATATCCCTGACATCATGGCATCAAAGCTTGTAATGCTAATCACTAGAACAGGAGTACCTCGCAGGCAGCATGCCCGTTCAGCTCTATACCGACATCGGTAAAGCTTTTAGTAGTTACAAAACCTGGCGTATCAAGCGAGCAGCTCTTCCTGTTCAGGTGTGTCCTCTCCTCATTCTATTCACCGGCGATAACCGCTAACTTTGAGAAGACTCAGGCTGGTGCCAACAACCGTGGCCGCATCAAAAAAGTCACTACGCCCTCCACTAATCCATACGCTGGTTGGCTCCGCCCGTCTTCGGTAGAGCGCGAGTTGGCGGACATGCGACACATGACTTGCTATCGTGATGCACCCGTTCGAACAGCTCGCTGCATTGAACAAGCTACATTCGAACAGGAACGTGCCTACCATGAGAAGATGCACAAGGCACATTGCACAATCTCCGAGCCTGAGCCACAGCTTTCCTACCTGGAATCTGTCCGCGTCCTTCACCCTCCCAGCGACGACCCAGCGGAGCGCACGAAGAGCATTCTCGCATCCCTAGCATCTATCCCGAGCATTAACCGTATCTCTGGCGTCGGTGCACCCTCCGGTCACTCAGGCATCAGCGACGACCCTATCCTCGCCAGGTACAACCAGGAGCGTCACACGAACAACGTCCTCGAACTCCACCGCCAGTATCAGTCCATGCAGCGGTCCAAATGGGAAGAAGAGCAGCGTCAAGCGGCGGCCGCCGAAGCTGAGCGCCAGCGAAAGCTGAACGTCTTGCAACACTACTGCGGCAAGTATGACGAGCGCATGGCTAAGCTTGTGCAGTTTGGACCCAAGTTCAATGCAGAGATCAACAAGCTTGAGGACGCCTTCGAGAGGGGTGATCTTCCCACACTCTGTCAAGCCATCGCCGCGTTGGTGGATGAAGTTGTAGAGCCAGCGCATGCCATCTTGCAAGAGATGCCAGCGGAGATTGCTCTGGAGACCTCAGGTGCTGCGCAGCTCAAGAACGCTTGGCCGCTCGAGAAGATGGATCAGGTGTTGCAGCGCTTCACTGCCTCGAACCTTTCCGTCTTCAGCGACGAGGTTCAGAACATGATTGGTTACATGATGCAGGGCTTTCGTGTTGTCTGCACCCCCATCTTGAACGCGGTACCTCTTGTCAACCCTCTCGGCGAGCCGCCGGCGCTGCCCTTCGTTGCAAAACCTATACAGGTCCCCTTCACACATTACATGGCAACTGCGACAGCCGCATCCCGATCTGCTCCCCATACGCATCCTCAGCCAACCGCTCCCGAAGGCCCAAATGCTGGCAAGAACTTCGCCAGCTTCGCGGACCTGATCAATAACAAGGAAGCCCAAAACCCCGACATCAAGATCACACCTCCATCTTTCGACGGGAGCGCTCCTTCTGGCACCGCATCATCTAGCAGCACCTCGGCTGGAGACCCTTCATCCGGAGGCAACACTTCAGCACCATCCAATGACAACAAGGTTCAAGGTCAGTAACATCACCACAGACTCCCGGTATTCCATCCGCTAACTTCATTCCAGTCATCAAGCAGGCTATCGACGCCAAAGTCCTCGATTTCCAAGAAAACGTCAACAAGCTCGTCGCGGAGGGCTCCGTCAAAGTCTCCCCGCGCAAGGCCATCATGGAGGACCTGGAGTGGCTCGATACCTACGCCCAGGGCGAGACGGGCCTGCTTGGACAGAACGACTGCTATGGCATGAAGAAAGAGATCGACCGCGTCACCAGGAAAATTGCCAACTTGCGCGACGGCAAGGAAAAGAACAAGACGACGACGCGCGAGTTGGAAGTGCTTGCACACCAGGTGCTGAAGCTCTGGACGTAATGTCGCACATGGAGCTTGTTTGCGTTGGTATTGAGGTTGCGCTTCGCTAATGTCACATTGCGACTCCTGCAGCCTTCCGGCTTCCGGCCTAATGCTTGCCCTTGGGCTTGAGAGTGGCATTGCTGGGGTTGTGGTTGAGTCTGTGACTCCTGCAATTCTCTGGCTTGAAGCTGCATGCTCGCCCTTGGGCTTGAGACTGGCATCGCTGGAGGCTGTGGTTGAGTCTGTGGCATCTTTGACAAGACAAGAGGGAAGCGCGCCTGCACGAGATTTAGTACCAAATTCGTAAGCGGCAACATCGATCCACCTTCACTGACACAGGTACACTTTCATGGCTATTACGACATCATGAATCATGAGATGCACGACGAACACACTGTCGCTTTACTTTGCGATACCCCACGAGAGCATCTTCCATACAGCCAGCATCGACAGCGAATTTTTGGTTTGGAAAAGTCACCATTGTTTTCCCTGCTTTGTCCCAGCCCTACTGAAGCATCAGCGTCTGCATTACATTGGAGTCAAATGAATTAATCTTCACAATGCATCATCCACAGTGTGGTGATACCCTTCCCATCGTACGCTTGCAGTGATGAACTGAGCACCAACAACGCTCGTTTGGTTACATCCAGAGACGGCTGTTGTGGTGTTATGAAGGTCTAAATCAAATTCCAAGACATCAGTAAATCCCTCAAACCCGCCTGTAAGAGCTCACGACACATCATAGCCATCGCGTCGAGCGGCAAGATCCATGTCGAATAACCGCACGCATAACATATAAGTGCCTAAATATAGTGCCAATTTGGATTCCGGAGATGCACCATGCAGGCAAGGACTTGGTGCCCACCTCAGTGCTCAAGCCACGCCCGCTTACTTGCGCAAACACACTCAGTGGATGAAGTGAAAAATGTGCTCAGTCGCATTGTTCCTTCCGTTATAAGCGATCCCAGTGACATTGGTGTAAATCCTGAGTAAAGCGGAAGAGCAAGTAATGAGTCGGTGGCGCAGAGAAGGAGGTCGCATGCGCAGGTTTGAGGCTCCACGCGAGCTACAATTAATAATTGCTTAGATGATGGGCTTGCGGTGGCTTAGGTGGGTGATGGTGTTACTTTCTGCGTGAGGGAATGGGAGTGTACAAGCGGATAATGGTGATGTCAAGTACAACGTGCAAGTCGTAGCAGATATCCTTAGCATTGTCACTTGATACGAGAGCACTGATCGGGTCCTTTCAGATTGGAGCACCACAAGTTGTACGCATTTTGCAAAGTCGAGTTTAGGAACTTGTGTAATTCGTAAAGGGAATCTATGCTAATCGCCTACATCCCCGGCAACTTATTGTCTGATGAAGTCCTCCTCAAGCACAGCAACCCGTCGGTCCAGCCGCGCCAATCGAACCCCTCCGCTCGTCCTTCTCGCCCTCGGTCCCGTACGGGATCCTCACAACCAGCCAATCGCACAGAAACTTGCCCAAAACCGCGCCCAGAATAATGCTAATGAAAATGTACCCATTGTAGTACATGATCAACAACATGACAATATACGCCACACCTAGTGTAACACCGTGTATAATTGCCCTAATCAACTGTTGCAACCCGCTCGCTCGGAATGTCGCATACTGCGTCCCAGACGTGCTACTAAGTCCATCGCAGCAGTTCGCTGGCGTAGCGCTGGCGAGCGCGGCTTGTTGATGTCGCAATTGGCGGTGGAACTGGCGCAAAAGGTAGGCGTCGTATTCATGACCTACGCGACGCAGAAATTCGAGGACGACGACAAGAAAGGCGGCCCCGACGCAAGAGGCCGCGAACATGGCATTGTTGGTGATGTGCCAGGAGGAGGCTATGAAGCACGAGTCGACGATGTTCCAATTCCAAAGCATCTGCGCGGTGTTAGCGATTGAGTTCTACGATGCAATTATTGAATTGCGATCGAGGAGATGGACTTGCCTGCATCTTGCAGGTGCTGCCGGTCGAACTCATACTGGAATGGTCCATGATGAAAAGTACCCGTTGTCGTAAATCCTAGCACGCTCAAGTCTCGTGTAAATCCCAGTCGCCACGTTTTCCTGAACCAAAAACCTTTCTTCGCAACGTGGAACTCGCAGCCTTCAAATGTCTCTGACAGACCCTGGGCCAACGACTCGCTACATAAACCTTCTCAACACGCGCCGATCTTGCTGTCACACCATTGCCCCGGTGTTTCCAAACCTGTGTTTCCTGCTCGGCTCAATACTGGCAAGGCCCCGAACTTGTGGGGGAATGTGCTCAAACACTCTCGCGCCTTGCCATTTGCGCTCGGATTAGGAAGTTCGGCATTGGGCTAGGCGCTTGGCGGGCCGGCACCATGATGATGGTTGCCGCATGGTGCGGGAGGCGTTAGAGCACGACAGACGGTATATATCCGATATGCTGGCCATGAGATTGGGCCCTTAGCCATCCAGATTTGTTCGTTGGTTCGTCTTTGTCAGAGACTCTCAGGTGCTGCGCAGCGATCATGGCGACTTTTACCGGACGCGTGCTCGAGGCTCGCCAGCATATTCAAAATCACAGCGAGGCGGGCGTGACGCTGGTGCCGCACTGGGGATATGCGGACCGGGTGATGCCATGTACGAACGATGCGGGATCGTGCAAGTATTTGGACATTGTGTATGCCGCCCACGATATCGGCATGTACTACACCGGGATAATCTGGGCGACGATTGGCGGCATCCTGCTCATCTGGGCCATTGGACGACACTATATGCGCTCGCAGCCATCGGGTGTGCAACTACCAGTCGAAGCGGGAGAGGGAGTCAAAGAGAAGGGAAGTGCGTGGGACAGGCTGCAACGAGCGATACCGGCATATGCACGACAATACCTGCTTCCGGATGCCTCAAGAATGATTTTCGGAAGGGTGACGAGGACGCAGGTGTTGACGCTTGTGGTCCTCACTGGATACTTGACGATCTTCTCATTCGTCGGTATTGTCTACGGGAAATGGGTCACGCCGGTCAAGAAGATGCCTGGTGTCTACAACACACGAACTGGTCTTGGTCCCTGGTCGGACCGCGTCGGCGTGTTCGCATACGCCCTCACACCTCTCTCGGTTATGCTGTCGAGCCGTGAGTCGATCCTGTCGCTCGTCACAGGCCTACCGTACCAGAGCTTCAACTTTCTGCACCGATGGCTCGGGTACCTCATCTTCGCGCAATCAGTACTCCACACGATTGGCTGGACCATAATCGAAGTCAAGCTCTACCAACCGCAGCCCTCAGTCGCCAAGGCGTGGATCGTCCAGTACTACATGGTCATGGGTGTAGTCGCCATGCTGCTGCTCTTGCTTCTCGTTATCCTATCCACACCCTGGGCCATCCGCATCACCGGCTACGAGTTCTTCCGGAAAGCGCACTACGTCCTCGCGATGATCTACATTGGTGCCTGCTGGGGGCATTGGGAACAGCTCAAGGTTTTCCTCATCCCAGGCCTTGCTGTGTGGTTCATTGATCGTGGATTCCGATTTGTCAGGACTGCGCTCCTGCACTACAACTTCTTACCATCTGGACACATGGGCTTCCGCGCCGCTCCAGCAAACATCACGTTCTTCAAAGACGAAACAAACGGTGATATCGTGCGATTGGACTTCGATCACCCGCATGATGCGTGGAACGTCGGTCAGCACTTCTATCTGATGTTTCCGGAGAGCAGCATCTGGCAATCACATCCATTCACGCCACTGAGCCTTCCAGTCTACGGCGCCGACTCGCAACGACACTCGTACATCTTCCGCGCGAAGAAAGGGGAGACAAAGAAAATCGCAGCCCTCTCCGCGAAACGCGCCGCTCGTATGAAGGACCACGAAGAGTCGCACGAAGGCTTGATGCCCGATGCACGACTCTCTGTCGTCCTCACTGGCCCCTACGGCGAACGCACACTCCGCAACCTTCCCGCCGACTCCAACATCCTCTGCATAGCTGGCGGAACTGGTATCACATACGTTCTGCCCGTCCTCCTAGACCTCGCGTCCCGCCCACAAACCATCGATCGCCACATGTCCCTGATCTGGGTCATTCGACACCGCCGCGACCTCGACTGGGTCGCGCCCGAACTCGCTATCCTCAAACGCAAATGTCCAAATCTACGCACTGGCATTCACATCTACGTCACCCGCGCGGTCGAAGAGTCGGATCCTACTGCACCCGCAAAGTCAGAGAAAGCTGTACTTAACGATTGCGCGAGGGAGATTGAGCCCGCGTCAATATCGGCGACAGATTCATCGTCTGCTTCGCTCTCGTCCGCGTTATCGGTACACGGTGTATCGAAAGCGGAACTTGGGCTGAATCACTACGAGGCGCGACCGAATCTCAGCGCGTTGGTGCCTGAGTTCATCGCCAATACTGTACGGGGGAGAACAGATGTGTTTGCGTCGGGTCCGGGCGAGATGATCAGTGATTTGAGAAGTATAGTCGCGGGTGCGAACAAGGGTGCGGAGGTATGGAGGGGCGAGGAGAGGTGGGATGTCAGGTTGACATGTGATGATCGGTTAGAATGGTAGGTTAAAAGGGGAGGAGGACGTAGCGCTGTGATACCCCAATACAAGTTCTTTTCATGTTCATACTGTCATCTGATCCCAACCCCTTCCTCCATTTCACTTCTTCCTCTGCGCCCAAAACTTCAAAAACCTTCCCACAGTCCTAATCTCCCACTCATGCGCCTCCCGTATATACGCCGGCTCCGCACTGACATTCAAAATCCCATAACTATCCCAATGATGTCCCGCTCCCGCAATTGAATAACTCGGATACTCATCACTGCTAATCCTGATGCCCTTCTTCAACTCCGAATGAAAGCACAAATCCAGCCACACATCCGTGCTCCCGTCAATCAGCGCCAAGTTCTTAGCATGGATATCCCATCCGCCGTACTTGTTATACAGCGCCAGCTCCGGACTCGCTGGAATCCGATTGTGCGCGCCAGCGGGGAACGCCCACGTGCACCATTGCTGCGTATATGGGATCTGCAGCACACGTGAGATGAGCGAGGGTCCCGTTCGCGGTGCGGTTTGGTACGCGCCGGACTCGGTGCACGTGGAGTACAGATACGAGCGCGCCGCGCCGTTTGTTGCATCAGCGTAGAAAGTGGCGTTTTGCGTACCGAAACAACCTGGGTCAGTACTGTCTATTCTCCCACTTTCGCATAGCGGGAGGAGAACTTGCTTGACGTAGCTTGCGTAGCCGCCCAGGCCGGTCCACGGTTCGTCGTGGGAGTATAGGGATAATGCGGTGTCGATGGCGCTGATCGCTGCGGGCGGGCTGGGATTGGTGACGTTGGAGCAAAAGTGCCAGAAGTCGTCGGAGCCGTAACGATCGGACCAGTTGAGTTCTTGCCAGGTGTTTGTGGGGTAGTTCATGGGCCCGCCGATGGGGAAGGCGATGGTCATGGCGAAATCGCCGAGGCTTTGCAATGCGCCGAGACCGAATATGTCTTTGAGTGCTTGGATGCCTTACGTGTTGTTGGATGCGATTAGAGCGTCGATCTTGTCGATGATGTTAACGATGCGGGATGTACAGTCTGCTGGGCCGTATTTCATGATGGGATTGTACCATTGAGGGTATTCGAGTAGAGCGCGGGTTGTGGCGCTGCTGCCAATCCCGCCAGCGAAGAGGGAGTTGTAGGTTTTCATGGTGAAGGCAGTGTGCGCCCCAGCGAGGGAGCCGCCGTACATTATCCATGGAACGTCTGGGCCATTGAGGCTTGCGTTGACACCGGGGAAGGTGGCATGTTGTCGGAAGTAGGCGTTATCGGCAATCGCTGCGTTATGTCAGATCACGTAGCCGGCGAGGACGCGTGGATTGCTCACTTTGTTCGGTTGTCAGGAACCTTAGCTCGTCTGTTGTACTGGTGTTGTAAGGATAACTCTCTCCATAGTATCGATTTTCGAGAATGACACCGAGACCATTGTACTCTTGCATGAGAATCTGGATGACTACACATAATCAGCACATTTCTGTTTTGCTACTAGGAATATTGTTCACCTACTTCCTGTCTGCAAGTTGGAAAATCGGCTTTCCCCGCTCGTCTCTCCGCCGATATACAAAAACACCGGTCCTCCAGGCTTGTAGTAAGACGAATCGAAAAAGTACCGTTGCTTGAAAGTATTACTCGTATGTGGTACGTAGCGGTCGCTATCTGGGAAATGATCAATCTGCACAAGTTTAGCAGGATCATGGGGGCTGACTGTGACTGCAGGTGCATACAGGCTGGTCGACGGTGTGAGCGGCGTAAGCTGGCGCCGCCCGTGGCGCATTTTTATTTTGCCATCGAGAGGGCGCCGGAGTGGCTGCCGTGCATACGGTAAACCCACCGAACAACGTTAGAACTTTCATCTTACACTCTTGTCCGCGCACTTTGAATCGACGAGGAGCGAACGTACTTTTTAAATGTTTCCTGCAGATCGCGTCATAATCGACGTTGCTGGGAGGGAATGTGGGGCGCAAGGGCGCGAGCTATGCCTACACAAGAAGGTGCCCGCGAAGCTTGAACAGGCTTGGAAATGCTTGTCGCTCTTGGCTATTCACCTTCTACTTGAGGCTGATACCTCCTGCTGCATGTCAGCGTGAATATCTGTAGATTGCGTAGTGTGCCATTAGTATCCAATAGCGTTATGCGTCTCAGCCGTGGAGTGGATGACGAGGTCCGGGTCCACGGTAGCTGGATCAGTGGCCTGCCGGCATCGCTTCACGCGTCCGTTGATGATGCTTGTTCGGAAGCTTAACGTACTGCGCCATTGTTCGCTACGATATTCTCACTATTGTGCGCTGTGACGGCTCGTCAGGGAGCATTCGTGATATGTAAGAATTATCTATAATTGAATAGTATAGTCGCGAAGAAGAAATTAAATCATCCCAACCCAGTCTCCAAGACCTTCATATTTGATTGCCCAAAAGATCTTCGTATCCTGAGGACTTGTCGGCGTCTCTTTGAGCATTCGCTCACGTGATGATGAGATGGAAGCCAACCGGGCACTTGCCGTGACCGCCGTTCGACTGGGTGAAGGATAGGGTGGTGTCGTTGCTGCAAATGCTACCACCGACGCTGGTAAAGGCCTGACCTTCCGTATAATCGCACGGGCCGCCGCCGAGACGGTAAGCATTGCCGAGTTTGATCAATGGAGCATCCGTGAATGGAGGACTCAGTGGAGGCTGGTTGTTCCAGGTCGTTTGTCCCGGGACCGGGTATCTGACACCGAGGTTACCCTGGAATATGATGTTACCGGGGCCCCGCTCGTCTCCTCCCTCGCAACCGCCAAGGAAGAGCGTCAAGCTACAGGTCTTGTTCTGAGCTGATGCAGGTATGTCGAATCTCGTAAGAGTGCACTTGTCGTGAGGAGTGACGATGGCTGTCTGGCCGCCTGGGAAGGCCTTGTCGGGCTTCTTTTGGGAGATGGGCAGCAGGAAGGTTGGTGAGAGCGTGCCTGGTGGCAGCTGACCAGTAGGGGCTATCTGAGGGATCGCAGGGCATTTCTCGTCTCGTGTTGCCAGGCCTGCAGGGGCAGTGACAGACAACGAAACGAGCGAAGCGAGGACAATGAATGACTTCATTATGAAGAGGGATGAATTATGATTAAGACGTTAAGTCGTCTTTAGAATGGTAATCGAACAAATGAACGAGTGTGATGCCGATTAACGACCACAGATTGAACGAGACTTACATGACTATAAGCAAAAAGCGTCAGCCATAGAACCGTATCTTGGAGATGATGATCGCCAAGGCGCACCCCGACGAAACAAGCTTATCACGAGTTCGGCTAAGCAAAGCTACATGCAGTGCTATTGAAATTCAAGGGTCAATACGAGCAAACTGTGGGGGAGCTGAACGAGTCGCGTGTTGCTTCTGCAGGTTTCAGGGCGTAGCTCGCGTGAGAGCGTGATTCGTAGATTACACGTAAGCGAGCAGTACCTGATTGCGGGCTAGGGCTGATAGGGCGGCGCCCCATTCAACCCCTTGTACCCTCGAACACGAGAGTTTTGCAGAGGAAAGGCCCATTCAAGGACGCCACGGTATCGTCGTTCCGGGAGGGGTACCGTAGGATCTGCATTCAGCCACCAATTTTAGACTCCCACGTTGCGGTTATTCGAGATCTTTGCACGGTTTGTGGTGCTGGCACGACGCCGGCGAGAAGGTCCCTGGAGCAGAACCGGTGCTCGTTGATCATCTGAACGGTCAGCCGATCTCAGACATCATGTATTGTATGCAGCCCACGAGTATGCTGTGCCTGCACGAATACCAGGACTGCCGTGCTTCCCGAGTCAGCGCGGGCGTATGCATAGACGTATTGAATCAGCAAGAGGCAATCTCCTTTTGGATCTTGGGTTACGAAGGAAGTGATGAAATATTGAATGAGCCTTATCTAAGATTTTGAGGCATGTCGATATCATGGACGAGTGAAGACGGGAAGTGGTAGAGGTGGGTGTGACGGCAAACAGGAAGCAGTGCTCGTGGCGGATGCCAGTTAGCAATAGCGTGATTACATAATCATGTTCTCGTGACAAGCGCGTCGCGTGCTATTTGCCTAGACCACCGCACTGTTCTTCACTGTCAACACACCGATGGCCGTGATAGTAGCTCCACCCATGATGTCGAATACCGGTACATCAGCTGCGAACTCTTTGCCGATCCAGTTCCGAAGTTCTACGGCAACAAGAGAGTCCACCCCATATGCGAACAGAGGCTTGTCGCGATCAACGTCATCTTCCGCCATGGACAGCGAGCGCGCAAGCTTCTGCGCCAACGCATCCGCCACGATCCGCTCTCTCTGCACGATGTTTTCAGTCTGTCTGAAGAGTGCTGCCGCATCTGCATTATCGCCTCCGTCTACGACGACGTTCCTGTTCGGGCAGGTGGCGAATGTCGAGAAGAGAGGTCGTTCCATTGCGTCCGGGACCTTGAGACCTTTCGATAGCAGGTCGGCGGGTGTCACCGTACCCATGAGCACCTGGCTCTTGGAACGATGCGAGTGGTTGTACGCTGGGTCGCAATAAATGTCCAACAAGGACATCAACTCTTTCTCTTCAATCTTTGCCATATCGGCTCCTTTCATCCGGAAGCTCTGATATTCTTCCTTCTCGGAAATGATTCCAATTGTCCTCATCCAGCCCAAGTTGATTGATACTGCTTGCTCACCATGAGCAGTCCGGTAGTCGGCCAATGCATCCTGAAACGTGTTTCCGGCCGCATAATTTGCTTGTGATACGTTACCAAAGACGCCGGCCAGGGACGACAAGAGGACGAAGAAGTCTAGACGGGGCGGAAGGAGCTTATGGAGATTCCACGAGGTCTGAACCTTTGCCCTTACTGCAGTCTGCCATTGGGTGTAGGTCATGTGCTCGAAGATAGCGTCCTGTACGAAGATGTCAATTATTGTCTCTCAAGCGGACATTAACAACCACTCACCTGCAGAACCATAGCCGCGTTGATGCATCCCTTGATGGACGGCATCGACTCGTTGCACTCGACGAGTAGCTCCGAAAGCGATTCGACTGAAGCCACGTCGCACACAGGCGCTACAACTTTCACGCCTCCAGCCTTCAATTCTGTCACAAGATCTAGTGCTGCCTTTTCCCTTGGACCTGAGCGCGATGGAAGGATCAGGTTCTTCACACCTCGTCGGGCCATCCATCTGCACACAGCTCGACCAATGCCTCCGAGTCCTCCCGCTATCATGTAAGTGCCATGTGGATCGAAGCTCCATTTTGGTCCCACAGCAAGAAATTTGGGAACGATCTCGCCAGGCGTATTGTTGATCACGATTCGGCCGATGTTCTTCCCACTCTGCAAGAATCGGAACGCGTCTTCCATGGCAGATACCGGATAAAGATGCCGCGGATGTGGACAGGCGATGTCACCACTTTCGAACATCTTCATCGTCGTAGCGATCAACTTCTGTGCAATATTTTTCCGCACAGCTAGGATTTGTCGCAGATCCACAGCGGAGAATGACACATTATGTTCGAACTTAGCCATCGGCAGAGCCGTCCCAGCCTTGATGTCTGCTTTTCCGATCTCGACGAATCGACCAAAGGGCGCGATGCACTCCCAAGAGGCCTGGAGCGCATCACCAGCCAAGGAGTTGAGGATGACGTCAACGCCCTGACCACCAGTCATGCGGAGGATCCCTTTGGCAAACGTTGTGTTTCTGCTGTAAAAGATGTGGTCGTCGGGGATGCCATAAACACTCCTCAGCATGTGCCTCTTCTCATTGCTGCTCACAGTCGCAAACACTTCAGCACCGACCTTTTTGGCCAACTGAACCGCAAGCTGTCCCGTAGCACCCGCAGCAGAATGTATCAGCACTCTTTCTCCGCTTTGCAAGCGAGCGATATCGATCAAGCAGTAGTAGGCGGTTACTGCTGGTGCTGGCAAGGAAGCAGCGTCTTCAAAGCTCATGGTGTCTGGAATCTTGATGACGAGCCTCTCATCAGCTCTGGGATACATTCGGAACGAGCCGCAGCACGCTAGAACCACCCGATCACCAGCCTTGAAGTCGGTGCAGTCTGATCCTACTCTTGTCACATATCCAGCTGTGTCAAGTCCGAATTCGTTTTCGTCCATACGGCCAAGAGCGATGAAGACGTCTCGGAAGTTCAGGCCCCACGCCTTGGCGTCGACTTCAACATCGTGTGGTCCCAACTCCGAGTAGTATACTGGATCCTCGATGAACCTGAGCGTGTCCAAAGTTCCACGGGTACCGACATCGAACTTCAGAGCTGGGCCTTCGCCCCAAGGCCCTGTGGTCAAGCGGGGGTACGAAGCGTCAACCATACTGCTGTTCGTCGATACTTCCTCTTGCAGACGGCCTATCGAAACCTTGCCGTTCTCGACGACATACTCAGTTTCTTTGCAAGAATCCTCGAATGATCGCGTGAAGACTGCAACAACATGGTCAACACCGCTGGAAACGTTGTTGGCCGGTTTCTCCAGGGCGAGTGTGACAATCCGGCTGTTAGTGGCTTCCGATCGCATCGTCCTTAGGAAACCCGTCGACATGCCCGCGAAAATACTTTGCTCGTCTTCGGCTATTGTCTCTGTAATCCAAAGAATGTTTTTCGACTTCTGCATCAGCGCCTGCAGACTTAGAAATTCGACCTCAGTCAAGGACCTCAAACGACAGTTGCCTAGCTCGTACAGCACAATAACACAATCGTCTGGGTTGATGCTCATCGCTGGTACGTCATCGAGGTCGCACATATCGCACGCATAATTGCCATCTCCGACTAAGCTCTTCTCGATGACATGCGCAAAACCGCGTTGCTGACCTGATGTTGTGTCCAAGCATATCAGGACTCGCCGTCCTTCAACTGATTGCTTAGGGGTTGCAACAGCTGTCGACATAACGATGCTGAAAGTTTTAGAATCGTCCTTGCTCAGAACTAAGTCGTTCCCGGAAAAGCCGCAATGCTTGAGAAGCTCATGCCACTGCGCTTCCGAGGTGTACTGGTCTCGAGGTCCGACGCGCCAGTCTTCCTTGCCGCGCCACCACCCAGAGAGGGTACCAAAACTAAATTGCAGCGCGAGGTCCGGCAGTACGTTCTCAAAGAACAGCAGTTTCCCACCGGGCTTGAGGGACTTTCGAACATTTTGAAGAGTGGTTTGCAGGCTCTCTGTAGTGTGCAATACAGCTCCCGCGATCACGAGGTCGTACGTCTCTTCTTGGTAACCCTGTTCGACGATGTCTTTTTCCAGATCCAGGACGCGGAACTCCATACGGTTGGAATGGTCCTTGAATCGCTCCTTGGCGTCCTCGAAGAAAGCATGGGAGATGTCCGTGTACGTGTATTTCTCGAACCGAACACCCCCGTTCCGCTTCTCGCAAGCTTGAAGTGCCGCGAGAACGTGGCTTGTCATCGATCCGGTTCCAGCCCCGACCTCCAGGATTGAAAGTCCTGGTTTCTCGAATGAGATTAGATCGAGAAGTCTCTCAAATCTGGCATCGCAGTGTCGCTGGAACATGTCGACGTAGAATCGCTCAGCAAGATTCGTCGAAAAGATGATCTGCAGCGGATCTACCTCTCCCCGCAGAATCTGCGGTAGATTGCGGGCAACGGCGATGTGTACGCCCCACTCAGGATGCATGCTCTCAACCTCGTCTAGCGTAGCTCCCGGGGACGCGTCGGTTCCTACGTCCATCTTGTGGATGTTTTGAAGCCAGGACAGATACCTTTGCAAATGAGGCTGCGCAGTCCTCGCGTCGAAGGCACTCAATTGCGACATGGTCTCGCCAATAACCAGCCGTAACGCTTCGGCTAGCTTTTGCGAATAGTTTCTCGGTAGCGTAACGGACGCGCTCATTGCGTGGGCTGTGACGTCCTCCATCACTTGTGCCGGTGTAAGGAGTGACAGGCAGGGCTCTCGCTGTATGCCGTGCAGCATCTTCCGATCACGGCCATCGGGAAGGGCATCGTCCGCGATAGGTGAAAGCTCCAGGCGGCCGACCTTGCAGAGAAGCGATCCGTCGTCGGCCAGAACAGTGATGGTGCCTTCGATGCCTCTTCCAGCCTCCTTGAACTTAGCGGACGAGCAAATGCGAACATTCGAGGTATGTGAGCCCTTCCAGCCAGAGGCCGCCACATACATGTCGGACAATTTGTGGGGGACCTCAGTAGGCATGTGTTCTGTCAAACCTTTCGATGGAGCCAGCCAACACACTTGGCAAGCCGCGTCGACTATCGCAGGGTGCACGATACCCTCATATTCAGCAAAAGGCTGAGCGACTTCAACCCGCCCTGTGGCTGTACCATCTTTGTTCCACTGTATGTTCTTGAGGATGCTGAAGGACGGGCCGTACGATATGCCTCGCTCCGCGCAGTACGTGTAAAAGCTCGTTGAAGGAAGCGGTGTCGCGCATCGTTCGACAGCACCGTCATACTCCTTTCGCGCGATCTCGCCAGCAAGCGCTTTCTCTTTCCCTCCGTCGATCTCGGTATGCGACTCATCATATTGAAGCTGAATGGTGCAGCGGAAGCATTCGGTCCAAATATCGTCGTGGACGGTGGAGATGGTAACTTCGGACCATTTGGCATCTTTTTCGTTCAACTTTCGCACTGGCTTCAGTTGACATACAGCCTCTACTCTCCCGTCGTCTTCGCCGTCTTGTCGCAACACCATGGGGTTGGAGAAGAGTGCTTCCTTGACGATGAAGCCCTGAATTGGGTGTGTTCCAACAGCGCTCTGCCGACTAGCTTCAAGTGCCATAATCAGCATACCTGCTCCTGGGTATATGACGTTTCCGCTGACAACATGATCTGCCACCCACGGCATCTCTCTTGTGCTTATGAACTTTCGCCATCTCGGCTGTAGCGGCGTCCAGTCGGCGCATCGCGCTCCAAGTACGCCTTTGGGGACCTCGCCTCGCAATCTGTAGTCGCGACTGACCCGAGACTCGTGCCAGTATGTTTGAGACCGGTCGAAAGGATACCCTGGTAGATCTACCAAACATTGCGGAGCTTCGGCAGGCTTGCGGCCTCGCTGATTTGCCTCTGTGACAGACGCAGAGTATCCGTACGCAAACAATGTGCCTACAAGGTCCAACAATCCCTTCGCGGCTGGAACGTTCCGGGACAGGACGGATGTGTAGCGTACTTCTGCGTTCCGCGGATGGAGCTCCAATATATCCTGACATGGACGACGAAGAGCGGAATGAGGCCCAATCTCGACAAGGTTGTACACTGGCTTTCTCCTGGGCATGCCGAGCTGCATCTTGTTGTTTGTATCTAGTAATATGCTCAGTGCGCCATCGAACAGGACAGGAGAAAGCAGATTCTGCACCCAGTATGACGCTGTGGATACCAATCTCCCTGCCACAGGCTCTCCTTTCACAGTCGAGATTATTGGGACGGCCTGCTTTCTCGTGTGACACGGCTCGATCGTACCGATCAGATCCGCGTACTCGGCGGCAATGGCTTCCATGGCCGACGAATGGTACGCAATGCCGGTTGAGAGCTTCATCGCGAAGATCTTGTCGCACTCGAGAGCCTTCTTCAACAAATCGATTGCGACTTCATCCCCAGATATGGTTACGTTCTTAGGACTGTTGATGCATGCGACGGTTAGGTTTGCTGCGATGTTTGAATCGGCAAACGCACGCTCAACGTATCCAGGTACGTCGCTGGCTGTGAGATTCACCGAAATCATGGCGCCCTTTGTCGTACTGGTCTCTTTGAGTTTACTCGCAAGGAGACCGCGATAATATGCAATCCTGCAGGCTGATTCGATCGACAATGCTCCAGCGCAGTACGCGGCGGCAATCTCGCCTGATGAATGTCCAATCACTGCTACTGGACGGATGTTCAAACTCGCCAGAAGTTCGACAAGTGCAATCTGCAGAGCCGTACAAAGCGGCTGGCTGTACTGGGGTTGGTTGATGTTCCCGTTTCCATGTAGCTTATCGAACAACGACCACGTGCAGCCCAGCGCAGTCAATATGTTGTCAAACCTGTCCATCGTTTCTTTGAACACTGGAAAATGCATCAACTCAAGACCCATCTTGGAGTACTCGGCTCCTTGACCGGTGAACACGAATGCAATACCGTTCTGTTGCGATGATCGCTGTGGCTTCGATACTGCTATATCCGTTTCTGGGCTTAATGCGGCTGGGTCAATAACAGTGTAGCTTCGCCACAGCATGTCACTGCGCCTGGTAGACAGAGTGTGTGCTAGATCGTCGATGTTCGATGATCCGCCCAGGACTCGTTGTCGATAGTACTGAAGAACGCTTTCCCTTGTGCGGTCCAAGCTCTTTTCATCTGCCGCGGAGAGCACTAGGAGTCGGTAGTCTTCTGCAGTGCTCGACATATCTTCCGAAGGCGTGTCGTAGCCCTCGTCCAAGTCCGAACTGTTGCTAGATGGCAGCGATAAGGTACGTGTGTTTCCTGTCAAACTGTGATGTCGCAGGTAATGGTGCGCGTCATCGATCACAACATGCGCGTTCGTTCCACCGAAGCCGAATGAGTTGACCGATATTCGACGCAGCCCTTCTGTCGGCCATTTGGTCAGTTCCACGGGTATTTTGACATTGTAGAAGTCAGTATCGATGTCAGGATTTGGCTTCTCGAAGTTCGCGTTTGGCGGTATCACACCGCGCTCCAGCATCATAATCGCTTTGAGCACGCCTGCAAGACCACTGCCGCCCTCAAGATGACCGATGTTGGCCTTGACGGAGCCGACATAAAGCGGATCGTCTTTCTTTCGGCTAGTACGGAAAACGCGGCCGATTGCTTGTATCTCAATCGGATCACCAATAGGCGTGCCAGTCCCGTGTGCTTCGACATAGCGAGTCAACGCAAAGTCAAGACCGGCCTTGGCGTACACGCTTCTGATCAGGCGCTCCTGTGCATTTGCGCTTGGTTGAGTCAGGCCGGGAGTGCGGCCATCTTGGTTTGTACCACTGGAGCGTATTACCGCTCGAATGGTGTCGCCGGACTCGATCGCATCAGACAGTCGCTTGAGCACCATGACGATGACCCCCTCACCTCGCGCGTACCCGTTCGCGCGATGATCAAAGCTGTAGCATAAGCTGTCTGGTGACAGAAAGTTCATCCGCGAGAGCATCATCGAACAGACAGGTGACAGCATGAGGTTTGAGCCTGCAACCAATGCCTATACTGGAGTCAGAGCCATTTTTAAGGTAACTTGGAGCATTCCTAACCATGGTACTGTCGCCGTTCCGTAATGACGAACAAGCAAGGTCTAGTGCGACCATACTGCCCGAACACGCAGTGTCGATGTGCAAACTCGGCCCAAGGAAGTTGAAATACCAGCTCACTCGATTCGCCAGCATCGCTCTCGCAGTGCCAGTAGCTGCGCTCCTTGGCGCTGTGTCTGGATCAATGTAGATGATTTGACTGTAGTCATCTGCCATGGAAGCCTCGTACAGACCAGTTTGCGATCCGGAGACTTGGCTGATGGGTACGCCCGCTACTGAAGTTAGGATCCGGTATACGCATAAAGGACTCCGGGGCACATACCGTTCTCGAGGGCGAGATATGACGTCTCGAGCATAAAGCGCTGCTGGGGATCCATACCGGCTGCTTCTTTTGCTGTGATGGAGAAGAACGGCGCGTCGAACGCTGCAGGATCTTCTTCGATGAAATGACCTCCCCGTGCTCGGAGCTACCATCTGTTAGATGAGGGGCCTCAAATCAACATGCGCTTCTTACACAATCCTGATTCTGAGGGTTTGAATCGTGAAATGAGTTCACGTTAAGACGGGACGAGGGCCATTCTTTCGAAACATTCTTTCCGCTCTCGACCATCTTCCAGAGCGAGTCTTCATCATTCGCTCCTCCAGGGAGTTTGAACGCAAAGCCGATGATTGCGATGGGCTCCATTGTGGGCTGTAACTAATAGAGCAGAGTAGGTGAGATTCTATTGAGAATAGTAGACGATGGTCCCAAGCTATGAGATGCAGTGCGTAGTGGGGAATGCCTAGTTGAGTGAACTCGAGGTGTTCTATCGAAATGCAAGTAAACTACAGAAGTCCACCAGTTCTTTTACTGCCCGTAGAGTCGCCCATCTCGCCCGCGGTTCAGCCACTACGGCTCAGCCGTGCCGCAATTATGTCCCAAGTCGAGACATTGCTACGACGTAAAGCGGGAAATAGATCTCGTCCCGTGTCAATCTGAACCCTAATATGCTCTTAGCCAATATCTGCTGACCAGTCACAGAAACTGTCGTTGGGGGCCAGCCAGGCTGATTCGGGCTGAGCGTTCACGTGACAAAAGAACTACACCTGAAAGGTCCAGATTGGCTAGAGATCGGAATGCTTGAACGGCACAATCATTCCAGGGTAGCGATATTGACGCCGGTAGGGCTGGTTTCAGCAGCATATCGCGCTACATTTGACCCGAGCATCAGCGACGAACTCGCATCGATGCGAGGGATGTTCCATGCATGTTCGCACTTCGCCCGGTTCCACGAGTAACCAGCGCGTAAACGCCCCGAAGGCGCGGCCATCTTGTCTTGCGTGTACGCGCCCACATCATTTAAAACATGCAGTATCGCAAGCAAGGTATGCTTGGCGACCACAATCGGGCCATTCACATCGCTAGTGTCACTACGATTGTGGCGCATCATCCTTCCCGGCTAATGGAGCTCGGTCCGACGCGCAGTCATGCGGCCGAGAACGCCTCTCCAGAACGCCTCGTCAGCGGGTAGTATTGCCTTGTCTTCGGAGACCGAGGAGGCGAGGGCATGGTGTGCGAGGGCATGGATTGGGGGAAGTACGTGGGGCGAGGCTAGGCGAGATGCTTAACTTAGCCACCAACAGATTGATCTGCTTCGTGCTGCAGGTGGCGTGCATGATGTCTTGGCATATGTGTATCAATACTTCGTAGGATTTGAACATTCCGGCGTGGAATGAAGCCAAAGATAAAGTTATCAGTGTAGTGATCACGGCAACTCGGAGCAATAGTTCCGGAGGACAAGTCACGATGCGTTTCCTGTGCTTACACGGAATGGGCACGAACAGCAAGGTGAGTGGCACAACCATTATCCATCCAGCAGAACACTGACAGCACATCCAGATCTTCGAGGTCCAGACAGGCAAGTCTCCAGGAACCTGTAAACATTCGCTCCAACCACTCACACCCTCCACAGCACGTCTCCGCCTCTCCCTCGGCGGCGATCACGAATACATCTTCATCGACGGCTCTGTCCCAGCACCTGCCGCACCTGGTACCTCATACCCCATACCCCAGCCCCCGTCTCCCCATCAATAGCGCTGACACCGCCAAGGCGTGAAAGAACTGGTATCCAATAACAATGACTTCTTCCGGTACGCGGAAGATAACGATCTCAGCACCGCGCTGGAGCTGTACGCCAACATCGAGGATCTGATCGGCAGCGAAGGCCCGTTCGACGGGCTCATCGCATTCTCGGAAGGAGCGGGTGTGGGGGCTTCGTTGCTTGCGTACCAGGAGAAGATGGTTGCTGCGGGTCAGAGCTCACCGTTTACGTTTACGTGTGGGATCTTTTTCTCCGCTGCACCGCCGGTCGATGTGCAGGGGATGCAGAGGGGCGAGTTGAGACGGTTAAGTGGTGCTGAGGATGGAAGATGTATTAAGGTTCCGACGGCGCATGTTTGGGATCCGGATGATGCGGTACATCCGGGATCTGGGGAGGTGTTGCGTGGGCTATGTTTTGAGGAGGCGGCGGAGGAGTATGTGCATGGTTTGGGGCATGTGGTGCCTGGGACGCAGTCGGAGGAAGGGGTAAAGGAGACGGTAAGGGTGTTGAGGAGAACAATTGAGAGGGCAAGAAGAAGTGAATAAGTTGAATGAACTATCTACTCCTAGCAAAAGAGTAGCCCGACTTTGTCCTATACCCTGATATGCTCTTTTCGCCATAGTAAAAACGATGTTGGAATTTGTGCTGCGGCAAAAGCACTTAAAACGATCATTTGCCTGTTGAATCCCCGAGCCAAGATCGTCCGTACTGTCTCTTGATCCGGGATACTCAACCTTGCCAGACCCTGAGTCGAATAAATCACGTCTCTGGTGATACTGTAACGTGATAAGTACTCGGCAAGCTGGGGGTTGGTGTAGCTGTTGAATACCGAAGTCGCAATTGCGAGCACGATAGCTCCACCCATGATTCGTAATTGGGTCACAGCGCCCATACCGACAGCTTTGCTCGTCAGCCGCGTACTCACTCGGACGAAGGATTTGCTCACCTTTATCCCGATACTCGACCACGAATGGAACCAACAGAAGCAGGGTCGAGATATTGATACCACAGCCAAACCCAGCGATGACCTGAAATCCATAGACCCGTGCGGGAACGCTGGTCGAAACGGGCACGGACGCGAGCAATGCGAACCCTATAGTCTGCAGCACGCCTGACAAAATTACGACATATACAGCCGGGCCTTTCTTGGCGAGGATCGAGGCTATCGCAGAACCGAGGGGTGCTGCAAATGTGAATGGCATGGTCTGAACGCCTGCCATAGTGCCGGACGAGCCATGAATCACCTGAAACCTTTGCGGAAGCTGGAAAATGGCTACGAACCATGGGCCTCCGAGAAAGAGCGCATTTCTACGAGATTTAAAATCGTTTACGGGAGTCAGAAATAATGAGACTTACAGCATCAAACTTACCATGGCCCGGTTCTTCATGAACCGCCACGGAAGAACAGGCTCCATCACAGAAGCTCGGAGGGTTATGATACGCTCCCAGAAGAGCAAAGCAATCCACAGGAATCCGGAGACAACGAGCAATGTGATGACATAAGCAGATCTCCAAGCAAACTGCGAGCCGGCTTCTTCGAACGCTGCGGTTAGTGACAATGTGGCCAGAAGGAGCAGTGCCGCGCCGACAAAGTCTAATCGTCGACGGGTTTCCGTGGTCAGTAGAGTTTTGAACGTCCGACGCTGGACATTGGGTTGTCCATGTCGTGGGAAATTTGGTGGAATGGCCATAATCAAAACAATAAGTGCCGGTGTGGCGATTGGGATGCTGATGAGGTTAGTCACAAAGAGATCGTTGTAGAAAGCTCAAACTTACTTGATGAGAAACACCCATCTCCACGTGGAAGTTGAACTCAGCGCGCCACCAAGGATGGGCCCAACAAGCAAAGAAAGAGCGTAAACGGCGCTAAGATTCGCAACATACTTGGCGAGTTTCTCGGGAGCTACCATATCAGACATCATGGCTGTAGCAATGGCGAAACATCCTGCTCCACCGACGCCTTGAAAAGCTCGCAGTACTGTCCTGTGGACTGTCAGTACTTGCCAAAGTCATGACCCATAGTGCTCTTACAGTTGAACAAAGTTTTGCGCCGCCCCACATCCTCCGGAAAAGACAATGAACAGGAAAAGCGAAATGCTCATCATAAGCTTGCGCCCAAGAATATCGCTCAACTTCGCGAAAATGACCAGAACACCAACATATCCAAGCAGGTAGCTGGAGATGACCCAGCCGATGTTGTCGACATTTCCCAGGTCATTCGTGATGGCGACTAGCGATGTGGTTACGATGGGAATCTCCAAGTTGGTTACGAATAACGCGATTGCAAGCCTAGTCTCTGATCAGATATGCGACAGGTTCCAGGAGATACAACGCACGATACTGTGATCAACCAGAAGCGGACTCCGGTGAGATATATTGGAGGTTTCTCACTGTTTTGACGGAGTTCTGGAGATGCCAAGTTGCCGCCTGCATTCGAAACCTCGTCTCTTGGTTGGGTGCCCGCATGGGCTTTGAGCGACTGCTGACCTTTCTCGAGCTCGTCCGCTGATGCCATGATGTATGTGGATGCTCTCGTTTTCCAGGCCTTGGCTACCGTGTTGGTGTTTGTTGGAGGCTCTGCGAATCCTACGAACCGTTGTGATTTTGCCGTTTGCGCTTTGTCAAACTCGCGAAGTAACACAAAACCGCACGTGAGGACGCTTGTGTAACCTGGCAAGGATTGGAGATGAAATATAAGCTTCAGGCGTATTTCGTGTTTAGCCTGCGTTCTGTTATTGGCTGCAGACCCTGGGGGTGCTGATAGCGGAGCGGCAGCCGTTTGAGCGCAGCGACTTATTGACCGTTAATCTGGAGGGGCGACGTTGAGCGGCGCCTGGAATGACCGTGCAGGAATGTGGCGCAATCGTGGGGGAGTGCAGGTTGCTGACGATCTGCACCACACTGCATTCGCGCTAGACTTACTGGACAAGGTACGGTATGAATGCCCAGCGCGCTTCGGGGTACGTTATGCATGGCATAAGCCGCAGATGTTGTGGCTTGGAGGTACAGTACCAAGGGAACGTTCGACAAGCTCTACCGGGTGTGTTGTATTTAGAATCGTCGACACCGGATTTGGTTAGGCGTGTTTTGAGGAGTGCAGCACAGCTTCTAAGATTGTACGCAAATTCAGCATGCTCAGCGTCCTAATTTGAAACGTGCAGTAGTAGACAGGGCGGTACGTACGACACTGCCGCTGTTCGTCTGCCTTGCCAAGCTGGCCACACACATGCCCGCTGCACCCTTGTGTTTTCACCGTCTTGATCCCCGAGAGATGCAGTCACAATCTCCAACAAGTCCGATAATATATGCCGACGCGATTCGTATCGATCTGAAGGATTGTGCAGTCAGTCCCGCATCAAGCTCCTTACGACGCCCTTCCCCAGCTTTATACGATTCCTCCTTCCACTGATCCTTCGAACCTTCGACATCCATAACCATCATGAAAGATCTTTCATTCATCAATGCGCTGCCCCTAGCTCAGCAGCAGGCGCTGCTCAATGGTCCGGCTCTGAAGCCACCACCAGGCATCAAGTCCAACTTCACTGACCCACCCAATCTTAATGAGGTTGGATATGGTGTTATCGTCAGCTCTGCAATCATTTGCGGTTCTCTCGTGATTCTACGCCTTTATTCTCGATGCTTCTATCATAAGAAAATTGATGTCGAGGATGGTACGTACCTTCAATTCCGTGAAATGGCTTCAGTACTAAATGTCGTAGGTGCGGCCGTTGCAGCCTTGGTGAGCAATTTCAGAACATGTGAGACTGGCGCATGGTTCTAACACTCAGGCAGGGCGCCTTGGCTGGCTTCTTCTACTGCTCCTGGAAGACTATCGACCACCCAGGTCTCTTCGTACATCAATGGAATGTACAACTGAAAGACATGTTCATGGCTGCCTACGTAAGTAATCCAGGGCAGGCATGCAAGTTGATCAATGTCGTTGACCTCGCTTCTAGTACATGAATGTCGGGTCCACGATTTACGGAAATGTAATCATGGCGCTGAAAACCGGCATCCTTCTCGAATGGTCTAAGACGTTCGTACCTCGCGGCTTCAAGAACTCCTTCTGGTGGACGTGCCACTCCGTTCTCGCCATCAATGTTGTTTTCTATATCATCTGTACATTTGTCGAAGTTTTTGGTTGCGAACCTCGCGAAAAGCTCTGGAAACTCACCCTTCCCGGAAAGTGCATAGACATGACGAAGATCAACATCGCATCTGCTTCGGTAAATTTTGTTTCTGATCTCATCATCTTGATACTTCCGCAGAAGATCATCTGGAGCCTGCATATGTCGACCTCGAAGAAGCTTGGTGTTGCAGCCATTTTCGCTGTTGGTCTTTTGTGAGTTGCCTGCATCAATGTGTTTGTTATGTACTGACCCATCGATAAGTGCAACAGTATGCGCTGGCATCCGAATCCATAGCGCCTCTATGTTTGCGAAGAGCGACGACGTGATGTACAATGCTGCAGACATGGGTCTTTGGTGCATCGCGGAGATGACCGGAGGTTTCCTCATTTTGTGTCTGCCGTCGCTACGAAAGATGTTCACCGACTCGCCTTGGATCCAAAAGATAATTTCGACGGTCAAGTCAACCACCACGTCATCGTCGTCGACAGGTGCTGGATCATCCAAAAGTCGAACAGTAGCAGAGATTTCGCGGCCAAAGCCCCGTACAGCAGATGACATTCTCTACTCGGGCTGGGACAAGAATGATACCATGCCGCTCACAAGTATCAGTGTCAGCTCTAAGCGCAGTGAGAGCAGTGACCGGGTGTGAAAGGCCTTGGAAATGCTAGTGATTTCGGGCGAGCATTTACACAGCAACACAAGCCGGCCATAGTGCCTTGGTGATGGCGCAAATTTGTATAAATCGTATATAACTTTAATGAGATACATGAACAGAAGTTGACATATGGCGTGCAATGCAATGCGTCTTGATCGTGATCATGAATCTGGCAGAAGGTCGATATCTTTCCGCTAGTCCTATTATGGATAGCACCGTCACGTGGAGGAAAGACAAGGGGGACCAGTAATTCCGATACTCTACCAATATTATCATTCAACGACAAGAAATTGGCGGCATCTATCAGCAGCGCGAGATGATCGCCGATGGCACAAGGCACAGCTGTGTGGAGCTCGTGAGCTGTCAAGGTCTCACTAACGAAGCTGTGTGCCGCCTGTGACGTGGATTCGTACGACAAGAGACCACCTCTGGGACACCGTCTAGGCGCAAGTATGCTTGCGTTTACTTCGGGATTGTGGTGTCTTGCTTTCGGGTCGTTTGTGTCTCATAGGGACCTGAGCAAATCAGCTTGCTCGACCGAATCACACTCAAAGTCGCGCCACGTCTGCCCTGCCTCTCGCAATCGGTGTCGTGGTGCACGCTTACGCCAAGGCACCGAGATTGTACATTCCGGTAAGCTGGAACTCTTGAAGGGCTTTAGGGGCTGCAAATATTAGCCTGCTGTGCACTGCGCGTACGCTAGTATCCGCTGGAGTGGAAACTGCGACACGGGTATCACGCAGCGCCAAGGTAAAGCAATATAAAGACGGAGACCGAAGAACATGACCACCCTTGCTTCCGCATGCACCTACAGTGCAGGGAGGTGCGGGCTGAAGGTGCGGCACAGTTTCATTGTTCAAGGTGAGGCGCAGCTTCCAAGGTTACACAGGCACCTCCGTTCACCCAAGGCTGCAATCACACTCGACTGTGCGGCCACGCCACACAACCAACGACTCTCCCACTACCCTCAAGCTGTAGCATCCTTCCAAGCAAGACTTCGAGACCAACCTCACCATGACTCTCTCTGAGCTTGTCTGGACGGCCGCCAAATACATCCTCGCCCTGCTTGTTCTACGAGTAAGATCGCTTGTGCACCCCACGCACTTGGCCTACTTGAGCTTACGTCCACACAGTCACTCATCGTCTACTCATACCGTATCCTGCTCCATCCTCTCAGAGCCTACCCTGGTCCCTTTATCGCCAAGCTCACCGATTTCTATGGTGCATACTACGCCTGGAACCGCGAGCTCCACCACGTCACATACAGAGACCACCAAAAATATGGCAAGTGACATTGCATGCGATATCTCACGTGACCATAACTCTAACACTCCAACCAGGACCAGTCATGCGCCAGGGTCCGAACAAGCTCGTATTCAACTCCGCCAAGGCAATCCATGGTACGCCTCCAATCGCAACTACTCCAGTCTCCTTGCTAATCATACCAGACATCTACCAGAACGAGCGGATCCTAAAGTCTGAGGCATACCTCGTCACTCAAATCGCCCCCAAAATCTTCAACCTGTTCAATGTCGTCGACAGGAACATCCACCGCACGAAGCGCCGCATCGTCGGTCAAGGCCTCAGCGACCGCGCAACGCGCCAGTTCGAGCCCGTCATGCTTCAACAAGTCAACGTCTTCCTGACGCAGCTCTTGAACGCCAGCAAAGAGCGCAGGCCAGTCGACATGTCCGAAGCATGTAAGCTGCTTGGCTTCGACGTCTCTGTGGAGCTAGGTTTCGGATATAATCTGCAACTACAATCCAGCGAGGTCAACCGATGGATCGTCAACGCTATCTCAACGAGCAACTGGCGCATTAACTTGTACATCCAATGGCCGTCGCTCAAGAAGCTGAACTTGGAGAAGCTCTTTCTTCCGATTCTGTTGCCAAAGGTACTCCGCTACCACCGCCTCGTCAAGACAATGGTAACTGCTCGACGCCAAGAAGAGATACACGCGCGCCCCGATCTCTTCAGCTCCGTGTCCGACTACACGGACCCGGAGACCGGCCAGCGTCTGAGCTCAAGGGAGTTATGGTCCGAAGCCACTTTCCTCATTCCAGCTGGCGGTGACACAACTGCAACGACCATGGCGGCGACCTTTTACTACCTATCGCGGTATCCAGCCTGCTATACACGACTCGCGCAGGAGATCCGAAGCACCTTTTCAGATGGCGCAGAGATCCGGGCCGGGCCGAAACTTGCGGGCTGCAAGTACCTACGCGCTTGTATCGACGAGACGCTACGCATCAGCCCACCTGTAGGTACTACGCTGTGGCGCGACATCCCGCGCGACGGTAACGGTCCCGTCGTTATTGATGGCCATGCTATACCTGAGGGAACGCGTATCGGCGTCAATGTATACACGGTCCATCACAACGAAGCGTACTTCCCGGACCCGTGGGTGTTCTCGCCAGAGCGCTTCCTCGAGGAAGGCGATGCTTACGACCAGACGCAAATCAAGGAGATGCGAGCGGCCTTCTCACCGTTTTCGATCGGGTATCGTAGTTGTGCCGGCAAACCGTTGGCGTATCTAGAGAGCAGTGTTACGGTGGCGAAGGCGCTCTGGTATTTCGACATTGAGATGCCGGAGGGAGTGGAGGGAGAGGATAAGGTCTTCAAGATGAAGGACCAGCAGGGTTCAGATCACTCGGGCCCTAATCTGCGGTGGAGGCCAAGGGAGGATTACTGGCAGGATCTGACTGAGAGTGACTGAATAGAGGAGCTTCTGTAGCTTGGCTGTCGAAGGCTTCCTGGTCACTCGAAGGACAGCACATGGCAGTATAACTAGCATATGTGTGTGTTCAATGGGACAGACATGATACAATAACTGCCTGGGGGTTGATGATTGTTAAAATACTTACATCTTGATGTCCAGTGTCTGTCGGGCTTACCGAGATAGGAAGTTATCGAGTCGATGACGTAGCTGTTTGCGGGTCCAAGCTTCTCTCCCCTGCATACAGATGTTTGGTCCACGAAAATCTGGGGATCTTCTCCACACGCTTATTCTCCCGTGTCAGCACCCTTGACGCCTCCTTTCCTCTCGAATCGCTTTTCCTTCTACACCATGCTGGCGAATCGTTAGGACTTTCCTTTTCTTCCTCCGAAAACACGCGCTCAAGTGCTGAGCGCTAGCTCCGATACCTCCGCGTCTCCTCTGGCTACCACAAGATGCCGGTCAACACCATATCTGTTAGCGCAGCGGTCACGCCTACAGTCATCCAAACATACCTCTCCCACTACCTCAATCGCCGGCCACTGCACCAAAAGCCCACGGCGCACATATCCTACCATGAAGGCCTCGAGCTCATCCGCCGCTTCCTCCACTACGCGTCCTTCCACACAGTCGATGAGCTACAAGCCTTCACGTCGCAATGGGTGCCAGTGCCGCACTGGGTCCACGTGAAGGTCGTCGAGATCACAACCGGTCAACTGCAACGTTCTGCTGAGCTCATCAGCGCACAGCTTGGGCCAAAAGGCATCGAAGCGGTTGGCGGGCAGACATGGTGGCAGTGGAGAAGAGATGGCGCAGCGCTGAAGGCTGAATGGATTGAAATGCGCAAGGACTATGATGCGCGGAAACAACTCAACATCACCAAGGGAGACCGCATAATGCTGTATGTGCATGGCGGCGCGTACTTCTTTGGCAGTGTGGACGAGCACCGCTATCAGATGCAGCGACATGCGCGCAAACTAAAGGCTAGGGTTATAGCGCCGAAATATAGGCTTGCGCCGCAGTTTCCGTTCCCGTGCGGTTTGCAGGATTGTGAGTCGCCATTGTTTGGCGGAGATGGGGACGCTGACAGTTGCAGGCCTGGCGGTATACCTTCATCTGCTCGACGAGAAGCACGATCCCAACACGATAATCCTCGCAGGAGACTCTGCGGGTGGTGGCATGGTGTTGAGCATGCTCGTTACCTTGCGCGACCAAGGCATTCCCCTCCCTGCAGGTGCCATTCTGATTAGTCCTTGGGTGGACCTTACGCACAGTTTCCCGAGCCTTGGTGGGGATGGCGAGATGGACTACATCCCGGCCCACGGCTTTGTACACAAGCCTAGCATGAGTTGGCGTACGTCTACCACACGTTTTTATTACGCCATACTAACAAGCGCCAGCGCCTCCAAACGCGGACGATTTGCTCGAATTCGAACGATCACGAGACGGCCATCCGAAAAGCAAGAAATCGCCGCGGGTGTCGACATCTAAGGAAAAGAAAGAAGTCCGCGAGGCGGAGAAGGAGGCCAAGCAGGAGCGCGTGCGCGGCTATTCGATCCGCTCTGCAGAGCAACCCGATCTGAAGGACCTTCTTGAGCCCTCCGCAACAGTTCCAGGCACAGACATTTGGGTTTCTCCAAACGGCAAATACAGCGTTGGTCCAAAGAGTATGCTGTCGGTACAACTCGACAAGGATATGCGCATCGAGATCAAGGACCAGATCCAGATGTATGCGGCAAACCACCTCTTAACCCATCCACTCGTATCACCAGCTCTGCAACCTTCGCTGGGTGGACTGCCACCTTTGCTCATACAAACTGGTGGAGGTGAGCTGCTTCGAGATGAGCAGATCTATATTGCTCACAAGGCCGCACAACCGCTGGCATATCTACCTCCGCCTTCGAACAATCAGACTGAGGAGGAGATACAGGCACAAGCAGCGAGGTATCGGCCAACCAATGTCAACCTCCAGGTGTGGGATGACATGTGCCACGTTGGACCGACGCTCAGCTTCACACGTCCAGCAAAGCACATGTATCGCAGCATTGCACAATTTGGCGCTTGGGCGCTGGCTCGAGCCCAGAAGAAGTCCATTGACATCGTCGACGATGATGACATCTCGTTCATTAGCAGCGACTCGAGCGAATCATCAAACTCCGGGAAAGGTGGTTCGGATTCATCGCTGGACAAGGCCAAATCATCCAAAGTACAAAAGGACGAGACGATCAGTTTCAAAGCAAACAACCCAGCGAAGACAGCCGTGACCGTCGGTAGAGCTGGCGACCCGCTTCCTCTCTTCGAACATCACATGATCCGCCAGCGCATCGACCGACATGGGCGCATATACCCCCTTGCCGCGAAAGAAGAGCTCGAGGCGCTACAACTTGCGACAGTCGACGTGGGCGTGCCAAAAAATGGGCCCGTGAGCAAGTGGATGAAAGCCCAGCAGCAGTGGAACAGTAGGTTTGCCAAGCAGAAGATTAAGATCCAAAAGCAAAGGTTGAGGGATATGGAGAAAGGATTTGAGGGATTCGACGGTGAGATCCCACCACCAACCGCACTGGCTGGCAGGAGAGTCAAGGGCATGAAAGCCGAGAAGGCCAAGAAGAGGAGTTGGGGCATGTCCATGTGGGCTGGTTGGGGGTCAAAGCATGACTCGGCAACGGTAAGTCTCGCAGCACTCGTATCCAATCGTCCGTAGCTAACACAGTAGCAGATTGTGCGTGAGGAGAAAGCTGATCAAGCTAACAATCAAACTGAGCCCTTATCCACATCCGACCAAAGCAAGCCAGCTCCGACAGATGGCGCTGCAGAGAGCAAGTCTATTGAAAAGTCGACGCGTAGCCGTAGGGCCAACCTTGCAGCGGCTACATCCCGTCTGCGCTCTCGATCCCGCCACTCCGCCGTGACCGACAAAGGTCAAGCCAACGCATCCCTTGAGAATCTCTCCAACATAGCGCCTCCTGTCCCAGGTCTTGCAGAAGCCACCCGCATCGCCCCTGAGCGAAAAGCCTCACCCCTCCCATCACCGACCAACGAGTTGAGCAGCCCGAGCTTTCCGCCTCCCAATGTCGTTGTCTCCGATCACCCTGACTCGCCAGCTACACTAATACCAGCAACGGATGGATCAAGTACTAGGCCTACCAAGGGTGGCATCGCATATCCATTCAGCTTGAAAGTGGATGATGGACAGGATGCGAATGCCAGTATGGTCACATTGCAAAGTGTTGGCATTACGACACCACCAGCTACTGATCTTGTGCAGGTGGAGAAGGAGCTGGGCGCTCAGTCCGCACCTGTAGAAAGGTCCATCATTCCTGCCATGGCCACCAGTACGGTAGAGAAGGACAGGCCCGGTGTCGAGCGCTTTTACACTGCTGGAGCTGGTCTTTTCAGCAGCAGCGCGAAGCCAGATGAGGTTGAAGGTGCGGATAAGGCGCAACGGCCTCCTGTTGAACGTTTTGAAACTGCGCAAGAGGACTTGAGCACACTGGCAGGCGCGCAGGCTAAGATCTGAAATGGACCTTGATGTAGGTCACGTCGAGGAATTAGTAGACCAAGATACCCATTGAATCACCATCAAACAAGAAATGCTTGTTAACAGCTTTGGAAAAAACCACATCTTCTTTCGAAGTCCAATGTGAGCCCAAATCATCTCCTTCGCATCGGAGATAACAAGCGGGGTTATGCTTCAACAGCACACTTCGTCGTCATGAACCCCACTCCCCACTGCCATG
>TARA_R110002003_G_scaffold187_3_pt1 | contig 31601 bp, 29 predicted proteins | sample TARA_R110002003 | Tara Oceans TARA_R110002003 (sample SAMEA4396441) | marine metagenome | biome: Westerlies Biome; feature: [SRF] surface water layer (ENVO:00010504); material: water (ENVO:00002006), including particulate matter (ENVO:01000060) such as... | depth 5 m | reverse complement strand
GTAGTCTGCCATGGGCATTTTCTTCGCAGAATGGCTGCAATCAGATGTTGCGCCGTCTGACGCGCTTTTGCTGCTTTGACGAACCGAGTAGTACACTTTGAAGAAAAGGAAATCGGGGGCCGGTGAGCGGCAAGTGTCAGCCGCTCGCTGTAAAGAGCTCACGAGGTCTGTGAAGTTTGACTCGAAACTCTGTGGACTTTGCAGACCAAATTAGTAACCATGAATTGGGATCGGAGACAGATTTTGGGAGCTTGATAGCTCTGATGGCCGAGACAAGCAGCTCGACCTCGAAGGAGAAGCACACTGTAAGCCTGCAATCGATCTCGAGGGGAAAGTACACCGTGGACATTGGATCCCGACCTCAAAGGAAACGACGCCCTACGAGGAGGCTCACCACTGATCTCGCTGCATGTTAGGAAAGCCACCAATGACCTTGCTCGCAACTGGCTCCTTCCAGTCCGGAGGCTTGGTGACCATGTACTGGAGGTAGCTCGCGACGGTAGGTTTGTAGCGTTCCATACGACCAGTCTCGTCGTTCTGGATCAGGAGGGTCGGGTTGTTCAGATGGTCGGGGCGAACCTTCTCCTCAACACCCAGGAAGCCACCGGACAAGCGATCGAGGAAGAGGTTGTAGTCCTCGGTCTTGTTGATCTCGCATCTAGCGCCGCGCGACTCGCAGTGCGCCATCAGATCAGAGGCCGACTTGAAGTACTTGAGACACATCGGGCACTTCATGCGTAAGATGCGGTGATCGTTCATGATGTGGTTATTCAGATCGGCTGGAGTTGGGAAGGCTTGTCTGAAAGTGCGTCAGTATGTAGGGAAGTGCATGCGGACCAGGGAACCTACTCGCAAACGAAGGGACAATAGTACTTGCAACCAATGGAGTCATAGAAGCGCTCCGGGTTCCAGTCGGCGCTCATAGGGTCCCAGAATCGGGTGTTCATGATGTTGAGACCATGGTTTTGCTCCATGTTGTGGTCGTAAGCTGCAATGGAGAACTCGCTGGGAGCAGGAGTCGGCTTAGCGCTGGGGAAGAGCACGCTACTGGCAGACTTGCCGTCACGACTACCCCAGACTTTGGGCTGACTCTTCAACGAAATTGTGGTTGATCCCTGCGTGGTGGAGACTTGTCGTCCAGAATTGCTATGGAATGAGCTAGCGCTGGAGAAGGGGCCCGTTGGTGGATCGGCAGGAGACACGGCTGGAGAGCCCACAACCGTTGATGCCTCTGACTCATCGCCGAAAGACATCTGGCCGAAGGTCGAAGCGAGCTGAGCCTGCGTAGCGCTGGCCTTACTGACCTGGGAGGTCAGCGGTGGGTACGTGACACCAGCGGCTGCGGGCGAGAGCGACACAACGGGCGGTAGGTCAGGCTCGATGGCTTTGAACTGCACTTCGTCGATTTCCTCATCGTCAAATATGGCATCCTCAAGGCCAACTCCACCCTCTTCTTCAGCATCGAGAGAAGCCTCGAACTTGGCCTGTTTCTGCTGGAACCGGGCATACTTCTCATCTCCCTTGAGGTACTCGTTAATCAGATGCTTGTGTACGATGTGGCCCTGGAACTGAGAGGCTGTGATGACGGGGCAGTGACCGAACTCGAGATGCTGAATGAAGAGGCAGGCGCGATAGAATGATTGGCGACATCCAATGCAGGTAAGTCTCTGATCGAGCTTGTGATTCTGCAAGCTACGTCAGCGTTTCCGGCACAAGAGTAAGCAAGACAACGTACGAGCTCGATGTGACGCTTCAGGCCTGAATCGGACTTGAACTCCTCGCCACAGACGCGGCAGGCCTTGTCGTGGTTCTTTGGCCTGGTGATCTTGTGAAGCGCATAGGCCTCGTGGTCTTGGTAATCCTCGTCGCACTTGTGGCAGTAGTCGTGCTCGTCAGAGTATCGCTTATGTCTCTTCATCTCTTTCTCCGTGTCGAACGACTCATAGCAGTCTTCATACGTGCATTTGATACGCTTGAGGGGCTCCAGTTTTGCAGGCATGTTGGCAGTGTTGCGCTGATGTTCCAGATGGAATTTGTGACTGGGACCTTGGGCGCGCTGTAGGTTGCGTATATTGAGTTGATCTTGTGCGTGTGAGGTCTACAAGCAGATTGGCCGGGGTTTGTGATGTTTATGCAGCAGGCCAGACCTCGAAACGGGCCACGATGGTAGCTTGAGTGAAGTTGCCTGGTGCGAACGAGAGGCGAGGTGAGATCCGTGAAGGAAACAGGTAGTGAGCGTGAGGACTGTGGTAGTGAGGTCGGCGAGTGGCTCCTGTAGGTCAAAGTACCGTGTTCGAGTTGTCGAGGAGCGACTGGGGACGTGTCTATTGGAAGTAGATATATACCTGGTCGGCAAGAAGTTTGCAGGCGGTGTGCAGTCGAAGAAGTTAGTGACTGTTTGGAGAAGGTAAGTGAGGTGAAGGCGGAAGTGAGCAACAGGTAAGAGCGGTCTGGTGGCGCACCTGATTGAGGACATGGTTCGACCGCCGGAAGGCAACAACAACTGGGTGGCTCTTCGAGACAGTAACAAGGGAAAAGAAGCATGAAAGTGGTCCAATCAATCAAGTTCATTTATTGAATACAAGATATCGAATTGCATCGTTAGTGATCTCGTTGAAGTATTTTAGTAGACATCGCGTTAAGACTGCGTCCGCAAGTTGCAAACTTGAAATGCTTTGTATCTAGAAAACGTCTAAAACCGCGAATACGGCAACCTGTGGCAGAGTCAGCATTAAGAAAGCTTCTGGCACGACTGGCATACCATTTGCCTCTCCAGGTGATGACGGCCCAGTCGCCCTTTTCATCCGTCTCCTTCTCCACCTTCGTGCTGAAACTGATGGCGCTCATGATACCATCTCCAAACTTTTCGTGCAGCACAGCTTTGTATGCAAGTCCATAGTTCTGCACAATCTCGTACAGACGGTAGATAGTCGGGTCTTTTGGAGGCATGTCGAGCGACCGTCCCCTGTCCGGAAAGCCTGACAGCTGCGATTCAAGTGTCTCCACGGGGATGTCAAGCACTTTTGAGAGCTTCTGTATATCCTCTGCCGATGCCATGGCTTGGCCGTAGAAGAGTGCGGCAATAGCTACCTCATCACGGCCAACCTCCTTCGCGATGGCTTCGAAGCTCAGATTCTTTTGCTTCTTCGCATCGAACAGAGTTGCGGAGGACGGAGGGAGACGAGGAATGAGGTCCTCCTACGTGAGTGTTAGCACCAGTACTGCTTGTTCAGGTCGAAGTAGTACCTACCTGAAGCGTAGCAATGGGATGCTGTGACATGTTGAATGGCGTCGAATGGAAGCTGCGGGCTACAATAGGCTGGGCGAGACGAGTTGTAACTGGGGCAAGTGCACGAGAAGCAAAGCGAGTAGCAAGGGCGACACGAGGAAGAGCAGCCATAGTGGAAAGGAACATATGGATTGACTATATAGTTGTATCAATTGCGTATATGCGGCAGAGATAAGGTGAGGAGCTCCAAGCTGCCGACAGCATGCCCGATACAGTGGGAGCGAATCGTACGTCATCATGCTCCGCACCTCCCAGATGATCCATCAGCTCGTCACCAACGAGCTTGCTGGAGCGGTTCTGGGCGTGCGAATGGTTGTAACCATCTCCGCGGCGGCAGGCTGGAGCAGTGCCGCTGCGGCATAGAACTGGACATTCAGGTTTAGCGTGAAGGAACGTGCCATGAGCGACGAAAGGAAGACGGCCTGGAGGTGGAGGGGCAATGAGGGGCAATTGAGGTACAGTACAGCGCAAATATCAAACACGTAGGGTCCAGGAGAGCGAACAAAGTCCCCCCTCGAAGCTCTATTATTCGCTCGCTTGACCGCGGAGTACCTCAATGCAACACGCACGGCGTACCCTGTTGGTGTTGGAGGTGGCACCCGGCGGGCGCTGAAGCGATGGCGGGGCTGATCTCCACCACAGCTCAGCTCTGGATTGAAGCTCCAGAACTGTAACAACACCTCACCGCTCAGGTACTGCGAGGCACTGCGCGCCCTTATCGCCATGGCGCACAACCGCCGCGATGACGACCTCGCGTACGGCGAGTACAACGATGCGCAAGGAGGGGCAGGGGATCGTGGTTTCGTGGGCGACATGGGGCGTCGCTTGTTTGGCGGTAGGAAAGAGGTGCGTCCACTCCACAGAACGCCATGCGGTCATTGTACCCCCTGCACACGTTACATGGAATCTAGCGGGTTAGGACCGACTTCAAGCTCTCCTAGCGCTGTGCGGGCCGCCCTCTTGTGTTGTTCTGGGCCATCTTCGTCCCAGCTCCTCGCTTCACCTTTCTTGCTCACGACATATCCACTCTCGAATGCGGAGGAGCCCCTTTCCAGCCATTGAACCCGTCTAATAGTACCTCTTCACAGAACTCCCAGCAGCAAGGCTCCTCCGGTGGCATGTCGTTCCTAAACAAGCTCCACGAGCCCTTCCACGGCTTCGTCTCCGACCTCAAGGACACGCTCACGGGCAAGGATGACCAGAACAAACCGCCCCAGGGCCAAGCGTCACAGCAAAGTGGACAGCAGCAGCCTCAACCAGGGCAGGAGTACCATAGCCAGCACCGCTTCTCGAGCTTCGCCCCCGAACGGCACGGCAACGACACCAAGTGGTATGTCGATGGCGTAAGTGGCACGACTTAGGCTATGCGTACATACACAATGCTGACAAAGTCCTGCAAAAGTGCTCATATATGTTCGCAGTCTCTATCGCTTTAGAGCGCGCGAGGGAGTCTGTGTGGATTCTGGACTGGTGGCTCTCGCCTGAACTATACCTCCGACGCCCTCCGGCGAAGAATCAGCAGTACCGTCTAGACCGAATGCTCCTCGCAGCAGCCGAACGCGGTGTCAAGGTCAACATCATCGTATACAAGGAAGTCACCCAAGCTCTCACTCGTAAGTTGCTCAACCCAACATTGCCCGACTATCTTCACTCTCTCTTACCGCACACGACGGACAATGTCACGAAAGCACTCACACGAGTGGGTTTGGACGTCATCTTCAAATCGCTCGAGGAGTGGGAAAAGACAGATCCGCTAATTGCACCGCCCGTCTCAGTCTCCTCAGCACACACCAAGCATGCCCTGGAGGCGCTCCATCCCAATATTGCCGTATTTCGACACCCCGACCATCTACCAGACGCAGCCGTGTTGCAGTCATCCTTCTTCGCGTCGATAAAGGAAATGTCCTTTAGCCCGGCCAAGCTGGCACAAATGCCCGGAGATGGTCTCAAAGCGATATATGGCGCACACGATGGCACAGTCCTATACTGGGCACATCATGAGAAACTTTGTCTCATCGATGGGCACATTGCCTTTATGGGAGGTCTCGATCTTTGCTATGGTCGTTGGGACACAAATCAGCATTCGATAGCGGATGCACATCCTGGTGACATGGACCGTATCGTATTTCCGGGACAGGTACGCGGCGCTCATCTCAAACAAGGCATCTCTGAACTAACATGCCTCTAGGATTACAACAATGCACGCATGCTAGGTATGTAGTCACTCTTTCATTACGTTGTGCACAAATGGCCTCAATACCACACAGCCTACCGCGAACACTCGAGGTAATTCACAGAGTGTCTGCAAAATGCGCTGAGTCTAGTCAGGCTCTGGTTTCAAAATGAAGCCGTGGGTTTCTGCCTATGCAATGGCATTCGAGTTATTGCCGGCCAGATGCTCTGAACCCATCTCACGCTAATGTGTTTGTAGACTTTCAGCATGTGGACAAATGGGACGAGAACAAGCTGGACCGAACCCAGAGCTCACGTATGGGGTGGACAGATGTGGCTCTTTCGTTGGCTGGGCCTGTTGTTCAAGATCTACGCACGCACTTTACCCAGCGATGGAACTTTATTTACGATGAAAAGTATGGCAAGAAGGCGACTCGATACGTAAGGCTACCCGACACTTCCAGCGGCGCTCAATACCCTCCCCAACAACGAGATTTCGCAGCCGATAACGAGGCCCAACGCGGCTTTGGCGGTGATGATGAGAGTGGAGAGCGAGGTCTTCTCGGTCACGGCGGCGGTTTGCGACATAAACTGTACGACCGCGTCAGCGAAGGTTACCATCAGATGGAGCACCAGTATGGCCATGACGAAGGCGATGGTCAACAATCGCACGCCGAGCATGGTGCGCAGAGAGGTGGTGCAGACTGCCAAATCGCTCGCAGCTCAGCTAAATGGAGTCACAATATCAACACTGAGGTACGGACTTTCGATAATGTTAATTGCTTCCCTTTACTGATAATTTTAGCACTCGATTCAAAACGCATACTGCGAAATCATCAAGAATAGCCAGCATTTCGTCTACGTCGAGAATCAATTCTTCATCACTGCAACTGGCGACCAGCAGAAACCCATCAAGAACCAGATTGGTGCAGCCATGGTGGAGCGCATTATCCGTGCCGCCCGAAATGGCGAGAAGTACAAGATGATCATCATCATCCCGTCGGTTCCAGCCTTTGCTGGCGACCTAAAGGGAGATGATGCCTTGGGCACACGGGCCATCATGGAGTTCCAATACGACTCCATCAATCGTGGCGGCCACTCGATCTATGAGGAGATTGCGAGGGCTGGCTTCAACCCGATGGACTATATCCGGTTCTACAACTTGCGAAGCTACGATCGAATCAATACCAGCAATGTCATGCGCGAGGCGGAACAGGCGAGTGGTGTGCCTTATAATAAGGCAAGCGAAGGATATGATGCAGCTCAGGAGGGTTCGCGAGACTATCAAGCGTACCGCCCGCCCCCGACCGCGGAGTATGGTGTGTACGAGATGGACGGCGGAGGACGCCCACCACAGCATCAGTCATACGGAACGGACTCCGGGTATGGCCGTCCACAGGAACAAGGTAGACCGAACGACTACGAGCGTTACCAAGAGCAGGCCGCCAAGATCGGGAACCGCCAGGGCCTGGGAGGCGGTCGCTGGGACTCTGTGGCGGAGTGCTATATGCTCGGCGGTGAAGACATCCGAAATGTGCCATGGGAAGGAGGAAATGTGAGCGAGTTGGATGCTTTCGTTTCTGAGGAGCTGTACATCCACAGCAAGTTGTTGATAGCCGACGACCAGATTGTCATCTGCGGCTCTGCCAACCTCAACGACCGCTCCCAACTCGGGGACCACGACTCGGAGATTGCTATCATCATCCAAGATCCGGACTCGATCGACTCGTCTATGGACGGACGACCATGGCGCGCATCCAAGTTCGCCGCATCTCTGCGAAGAGAGGTCTTCCGAAAGCATCTCGGCCTCATCGGACCCCAAGACCCAGAGCGTCCCAACCAAAACTACGAACCCGTGGGAGTACCGAATGTGTATGACTGGGGCTCCAACGAGGACAGGCAAGTGGCAGATCCACTGTCGGACGACTTCCAGAATCTGTGGAACTGGCGGGCGAGGACGAACACGGAAGCATTTGCCAAGGTCTTCCATCCGGTTCCTGACGACAAGGTCAAGAATTGGAGGGAGTACGACGACTACTACTCACGATTCTTCGGCCAAGATGCAAAGGACAAGAACAACGTGAAGCCTAGCTTATATAAGTGGGGTCATGTCGTCGCCGAGAACTTTGCCCAGGGCGAGCAAGGTATCCGCGAGGTCAAGGAGGTGTTAAGTACCATCAAGGGCACGCTTGTGGAGATGCCGTTGCTCTTCCTGAAGGAGGAAGACATTGCGAAGGAGGGTGTCGGGCTAAATGCACTGACTGAAGAGATTTATACATAAGCTGCAGAGAGGTATGGGGTGTATCTGGGCACATCCTATCGACTGTCCATATTGTTGGGCAATGTAACGAATATACGGAAGTAATTTCCTTGACGCCATCGCTCGAAGGCCTATAGCGACTTGCTATACCATAATGTGAGATCGGACACGGACAAATTGTTCAGGTTGCTAATGAGGACGCTCAAAGTAGCATGCGGTTCGTAACATGGCAACGCGGAAGCCAATGCCGTCCCCAATTACAGGCAGATGGCTTTTCGAGCAATGCATTCGTAAGTACTTTTGGAATGTTCATGTTGAAACTGCGCAGATTGCGTACGAGGAAATAGGAGACTTACGAAGGAGCTCGTAATTTGTTAGTTTTAGCGTAGCACTACGAAGAAGCTCGTATTATATATCGCATCTTCGAAGAAGCTCGTATTATATATCGCATGAAGCTTGGTAGCCTATGCACTAACGTTGATGCGATAAACAATAAAAGCTCCTTTGGAGTGCTGGTGCTAGCTGTGATTCGCTACCAAGGGCCCTAGCGCGACCAGCTCCAGATTCCCATCCCCCAAGGGGGTTCTAGTTCCCCAGATTATTGCATATAAGTCGCTGCGCAAACCTTCTAGGAGGTCGTGTTTGCGTGAGATGATGCCTCGGTTTACGGCGCGCAATGCTGTCATTGCGCTGAACATTTTGCTGCTCACTGCACTTTTTCTACATTTGAAGCATGAAATATGGAACAAGCCAGCCGCCCCTGCCACTCACCTCGGCCTATCGCACTCTCCCGATGAATTACTCGACGATGCCTCGAACCCAGCACCCACATTGCCGCGCGACAGAGATGCGACAAAGCTACAAGTGAATGCGGGAGTCAAGAAACGACGGACCGCGGTTGTGGTCGCCAGTCAGGCCTCAGAGAACGCGACATGGCTCACCGAATACTTCCCCCAGTGGGAGAAGAATATATACCGCGTGGACGACCCCGATGCGCCACTAACTGTGCCCATGAACAAGGGTAGAGAGAGCATGGTTTATCTGACGTATGTACTTACGCGTCCGAAGCACAACGCATGCTAACATGCCCCTTCACCAGCTACATCATTGATCACTACGCAACCCTCCCTGACAACGTCCTCTTTATCCACCCTAATCGCTATCAGTGGCACAACGACGACCCCGATTATGACGGCCTGTCTATGCTGCGCCATTTCCAGATCCCATACCTCGAGAGTGAAGGATACGTCAACATTCGCTGCGCGTGGTCACTGGGGTGTCCCAACGAGATCAAGCCGCTGGTAGAAGAGGGCGAGCATAGAGAAGCCGTACATGCGGGCGGAGACTACAAACAGGCGTTCCAGCTTCTTTTTCCTGGCGAGAAGGTCCCGAGCGCTGTGGGCGTCAGCTGCTGTGCGCAGTTTGCTGCTACCAAGGAGAAGATCAGGGAACGCAAGAAGAGCGACTATGAGAGGTATAGGAAGTGGATCATGGAGACAAGCCTGAGCGACAACATCAGTGGACGTGTACTGGAATATTCTTGGCACAGTAAGCTTCAACTCGACCCTCAGTCTGGCGCTGCCCTTTCACGCCGCTCTGCTAACAATCTCCAGTGGTGTTCGGTAAACCCCCCGTCCATTGTCCCTCTGCGAAAGAGTGTTACTGCAAAGTATTCGGACTCTGCAGCCTTACTTGTGAAGACACAGGAAGCTGTGATGGCAGGTACATGCTGCCACCGTACTCGAGCCTGCCTTCGGGATGGCCATATATCGGATGGCGGGGCGAAATAAGACAGCGGGCTGCTCCTGAGGAGTGATGTGCCGCCACTCGACCCTTCGAACAGATGGACGCACCGTCATCTCCCTCTACGGAAGTATGTACCCGGATCTGGCTGTGCAAGCGCACCTTTATCAACCTCTCCAACAGGTGCAGCATGTCATCCCCGATCGCCGTTCTCCCTCATTGTGGCTTATCCAACCATCAATCTTCTTGGGCCTTCCGCTGTTCAGCAAGTTGAGCGTTACATGGGAACGGTCTGGAAACCTTGCGGCGTTGCATGAAGTACAGCCGGCAAGCTGGGTTTCAATACTTCATCGTTGCCCTGTCGCAGAAGCCGTATTCCCCGCATCTTTCTATTGGTCAATGCGACAATCAGACCAGCACAAGTGGTCAATCCCAAAAGTTGGAGCAAGCGCCAACGCCCTTGGCCCTACCATTAGCGAAGTCACCAGTGCGATTGTGCTCGTTGACGCCCTCAATACTTGCATATATTGGGATATACATCATCCAGCGAATTGTACCTGCTTGACCGGAGCAAGCATCAGGCTAGGATTCCACTGTTCGCTCTGCATGGCGCTGTGAGAACTGGAACAGACAAGGCTGAGTAAAAGCCTACCGTTCAGGACGCATATCGAAGGTGCAGGGGTAGCCGAAGGCGCGCCGCATTTATTCGAGATTACGAAGTGCAATCCTAGAATATTGCACGCCACGCCATGGACCTTGCCAGCGACGTATCCGAAATCCTTGCCGTGGTGCAATCACATCAGGCAGACATTCGAAAGGCCGCGTTAAGCTAGTGCGGCTCCTCGCAGTGAACGCGATTGGCTGGTCGGAACAACTAGAGCACCGCACAACATTAAGCAGAGCCTCACTACACTGCATCTGGATCCGCACGTTGCGAATGACACGATCGTGCCCATCGATTAGACGGCCATTTCGAAACATTTCAACTGTTACATCAGCATCCTCTGAAAATGTCGTACTCGACCCGATTGTCCGAGTTTGTCATACACAGAGCCTCGTAACCCCGCAAGTGCCACGCCTTTCTAGATCACATTCCTAAGTTTCAGCCTGCCACACCCTGAGTAACGATTTAGCACTAATCCGGGATTGCTACGTGGATCCGCACTACCATAGTACTACTCCTTGCATCACACTTTCTACCTTAGCTTTGCCAGCTGGGGGCAGAGCCTCATGTCGGCGTACCCAACGGTCGCTGCCCCGTGCAGCTGACTTTTACCCGCTCCACCTCCTTTGAGGCTCAAGTTCGGCCTCTCAATACAAATTGCTTCAGCTTCCGTATCTGGCCACATCACCGTTTTTCGCATAAAGATACGCTCACGTGCGTTTCGTGTCAATCCCTTCTATCTTTGCTGTCGTTTCATTCCTAGGCATGACTATCTCTCTTGACCGGCTACCCTTTGACGTCGTCTTCCAAATCGCTGAGGGTCTACATGTTGACGATGTTGTTCATCTTGGACAAACGTGCCGCCATATGAAAGCATTGCTCGACGAAAGCACACTCTATCGATGCCTTGTTGAGGTATGAGAGTACGCCTTATGGAATCCTTCATGTTCTAGGCTGAAGTGAAACTAGGCTCTCCCATACACTGAAGAAGCACGTCTTGCTCGAACCGGGCAGGTCACCTTTAAGCAGGCACTTCAAGCAATCCACGACCGGCGAGACGCGTTATCCAATGCGCATCCCTTCTCGGCTCGTATTCTAGAATATGGCAACGCATTCCTTTACCGTCAAGGCGTCGTGTGTGTGCTATCAGGTGATATAGTCCGTGTCACAAGTGTGCGGTCACCTTTGAACACCATACAACTGGACCTGAATTCCCTCGTGCGGCCCATACTAGAGTCTATATCTGCCTCACGGAGCGCTTTCAAGCTCTCTATGCTACACTATAGCGATGGCGTCCTTGCAGTCCATGCTGAAGCGGACAGCCGACCCAACCTTGGACACATCTTCGCCCTCAGTACTGCACAAGAACCGCCAACAGGGAGAAGAGTATTAAGAGTGGTTCAAGTGGAGTCTTCCTCTAGACTTTTTGTACGACACACATCTCGATACCTCTATTATGGTACACACACTGGTATTGGCGGCGACGGACACCATAAATGGGAAATTTCTGGAGTGTCGCTTGACGAGCAGTTTCCCTTGCCTAAGACGGAGCGGCCGCTACTGCTCGAAAATTTCCATGGCACTGACGTCGGCTCTACCGTCGCGTTTGAGATCTACAATGACCAGTTTCATGCTGTGTCTAATCAAGGAACCTTTGAGGTCGAAGAGATCGATTGGACTTCGTTTTACCACTGTGTGCGGTTTCCGCTGGACAATCCTACATTTGCAATGTTGGAGAAAGATGAGCAAGTCTACCGTCGCCAACACGCCCAGGGACCCATTCATGATTCATGGACAGATCTTTCACTCCAAATCAGCGAGCGCACTAATGAGGTTATGATTGTAGAATCACGACGGGAATGGGCACAAGCTTCATCACGGCAATCGCGTACTTTCTACACCACAATATTTGACGCAAAGTGCAAGCGATCATCTAGAAACTCTTCACCATCTGATGATCAATCTCATGACACCCCCTCATTTCCTACAGGCGATCTTTACGTTCCACTATTGGACTCTACAAACAAACCAAATTATATACCTACTCCGCCTCAATTTACCTGGAGCCGCCATCCCGAGTTCACCAAAAAGGAGGCATCACCTCGATCGTTTATCCTTGCGAGGACTAAATTTCGCGCGTACAACTACTCTTGCACTTCGTTTCTCGACATTGTGGAGGACGACAGATGCTGTAACGACCCTTTTAAACCACCTTGTTTGAGACTCAGAGTCGGTTCTCGACGGGAAGCGTACCCAGAAGCCGAAAGACTTGCGAACTCGAAGGGCAAAGGGCGTGATGACGGCACGGATCTCTTCGTTGACGATTACATCAAGTACCGCAACTCCAAGATACGAATGTGGCCTCCACCGGCTTCACGTTGTCCATGTTCGAAACGTTTACACAATATCATCAACCCGCCACTGCCAAATGGTCCAAGCCATACACGATCAATCATCGGTGTACTAGACGAGCGGACTCTAGTGTACATGGTCAAACCTGGAAGGTCATATGGTGCCAACGATGACAATGCCTTGGGCACCATTGTTGTCGTCGACTTTACGAGGCCTTGGAAACCAACCGATGTTACAGCTGCTCGTCCGGTGACCATGGCCCAGTGTGACAGCATTTTTGCAAGCGGCACCAAAGCGGCAGATGACTTCAACACATCTCACTGGCATTGGGCTGCAAATCAAAAAACGCTCTGCCGACAGAGGTCGTGTCGATAGCCGGTTGGTCATTGTTGAGGAGCACATCCGAGAGGGAGAACGTCAACTCGAACATGCGAAGAGCCTCATATAGGGCATCAAAGGAAGGCGGACCGTTTGCCTTGCTGCAAGCCAACTCTGCAATGCGTTGGCCCTGCGTAACCGGTAAAGGTGGATAGCCCCGCACGAGGCCGCAGTTCGCATAAGGCTGTGCGTGCATGCATCAGATCCTTTGATAAGCTTATCATAAGGGTGAGTTGGATATGTGGCTGCATGTAACGCGTTTGAGAATTTCCAACACCCTCGTCAATGTTGTTTTCTGAGGTGCATTCAACTATCGACAATGTCGATGGCAAGCCAATCAGAAATAGTGGTCTACGTACGACTTCAGCCTATCCTTTCGAAGTTCATGCACGGATGTACGTGACTACATCGACCACCATTCATCAACACCCGCTTTTGGCCCCTGCGGTGTTGAGCATACGTCCTTCAAGCATCAGGTGCACATCTGACGGCTTGCTCACCATCATCTCAACATTGCGCGCGTACCGCACCTATAGCAATCGACCCCCACGCAAGGAATCGATCAAATGTATGAAGGCAAAAGAAAACCTGAAGTACAATGCAGGTCGTGCAATGCAATGCGCATGATGGTGGCTTTTGGAAGCTATGCAATGGTCTAGGCTTGACAATCTGTGGGAGAGTTTGACGTATACAAGACACCTAGCTGCGCTAATCTGATACATCAACATCACCTGAGCCTCATCTTACACATCTGACATCCTAAGAATGCGCAATTCCAGGCTACCACAAGCCTCTCACATCTAACCTGCCATTTCAAGCTAGCATCGATGGCGTAATACCATATCGATAAGCTTACACACGTTTTTCCACACTGCACACGCCATCCAAATACTGCGGCTCTGCGAAGCCAGAAGTCCTTTGAGACATTCTCATGACCGTTTAATCGAGCCAGTCACTGTACCTCCGCGGCTGAACTCGGCGTCGTACATTTGCGTCGGACCACTCAAGCCATTCGAGATTGAGCACGCCGGCGAGCTGCATTGCATACACCTACTGTACACAGTAGTCCAGCAGGGCGAAGGGCAAAAGAACAAACGACAAAAGCAAAAATGGTACACGCATGCAGAGGAAAGATGGCGATTGGGTGAAAACAACTGCTGATCAAACACCTAGGTCCACGCCGATTCCTCGTCGTTCAAATCGGGCATGCGCAAGGGTGAAGTCTACGCACAGGTGTTGGAGCAAGCGAGGGTGTTGTTTGAAGGGCAACGGAATTGGGTAAGCTTTGCAATCCCCCATCCTGCCTCCATCCTACTTGTCCTATTTCGAGACTCTAAGGTCTGCTGACGCACTACGTACTGACCATGCATGGATAGATATGGTAATTGTCCCCAGCCCACCATCCCCAGTCAGCCTTCTTATCACGGTGATGTAGTAACTTTTCGAACACGTCGGCCCTGCTATGGCATGCTTTTCACTCGCTGCCGAGTCCGTCCAATGCAGTGAATTGGGCGGGGTTTTACTTTACCAATCCATCGAAACCGTCTGAACTTATCTTGGGGCCGTTTCAGGGACAGGTACGTCGCCGTTCGTCCACCATTCCACTTCTTGCACTTATTGACTTGGCCTCCTCCTAATTTCACCAAGAGGTATCGGTGATGCTGACACACTCATAGGTAGCGTGCCAAACCATCGCCTTCGGCCGGGGTGTATGCGGGACCGCGGCAGCGACACAGACGACGCAACTAGTGCCTGACGTGGAGGCGTTTCCGGGACATATTGCGTGTGATGGAGCGACAAAGAGTGAGATTGTTGTGCCAATCGTGAAGGCGGGTAAGGTAAGCCATATCCTCTGTCTGAAAGGGGATGAGAGGATGTGCTGACCCAAGTGTGTTCAGGTTGTCGCAATTATTGACATCGACTGTGCGGAGCTGAACGGCTTCACTAGCGAGGATCAAGAAGCGCTGGAGGAATTGGCACAGCTGCTTGCTGAGTCGTGTGATTTCTGATACTTATATCAAGAGCTCCTGTTCACAAGATAAAGGTTTAAAGCACATCGCATCACAATGCAAATCAGGACAAGACTTGTTTGAACTTTGATAAGACTAAGGCACCTCATTAACTCATACACGTCATGAAGAATCTTCCGCAGATAGCAGCAGGACAACAAAGAGAGGCAATGCAGAACAGACGCGCAGGGACTGGGAAGGAGATAGTATGAGAGTGGACAAGACCCATGCGCCTTCAAAGTAACTCCCAAACAGCATGTAACCAGCCCGTATTCACTTTGGTGAACCAAACGCCCGCCTGCAAACGGCAGATATGCTGCGCCGTGATCAATCACATCGACAGGAAGAGAGGTGGCAGGAGGATAGGATGAAGGTTCCAACGCGCCACACATGCTGATGCACCAGTGATGCATATGAACAAGAACCAGAACGAAGAAATTTATCATGGCTTGGGGCGGGTAAGAGCGCTTCCGACGCTGCCGACACGACCGCTCGTCTTCCTCACGCCAGTCTTGCCTTCGGTGCTTCGGCGCGCTGGACTTGAGCGAATCTTACCCATGCTGATGCTGCCGACACCGCTGCCGCTCTTCTCTTTAGGTGTCTTTGGTCGGCCGCCAACAGTGGGCGCGGTATTCTCTGCATCGCTCTCTTCCCCGAAGCCAAACGAGGTATGTGTCACGGAGGTCTGGACGACCGATGTCGTGCTGAAGGCGCGACGCTGCTTGTCCTTGGCGGTCGGTGATCGAGTTGGCGACCGAGACGACGTTCGCCGTGCAATCTGGCGAAGATGAAACTCTTCATCCGACTCGCCCTCGAAGCGACTGATCTCTGCTCGGACCTCTGTTGTGGTCTTTGTGAACGGCTCGTTCTCGTCGATCCGCTGAGGCGACTGTCTTGCGCTGCCGTTGCCGTAGAGCTTGCTAGTCTTTCGCGGCTGGCCCGGTGTGGGTGCCGGGAGGTTGTCTTCTTGCACACCGATGTGCGAATGCGTGGCATTGCCTCGCTCGTTCGACTCGATCTCGCCCAGAGCAACGCGCTTTTGGGATCCATTTGGCGGCGTGAAAGTCTGGCCATTGCTTGCAAGGCGTTGTTTGCGTGGAGACTTGGTCGGGGTCGAAGGCATCATCTCCGCAAATTTGGCCTTCATGGTATCCTCATGCCACCACTCACGGAAGGTAGCCTGGTTCAGGTGAAGCCAGTGCTGCTGGGGTCCGACGACCATGCCCGGACGCATGAAGCGCATATAAGCAATGATCTCATTCGCGGTAAAAGCATGCTTGTAAATCAAGTATGCGCCGATAAGGCACCCAGTCCGACCGAGACCGGCTTTGCAGTGGACGGCAATGCCCTTCTTGTGGACCGTGATCATCTCATGCGCCAGATTGATAAACTTCCGTACCAACGAAAGAGGCGGGCATGTACCATCGTCGAAGATCATGTTCAGGTGTTGGATACCGAGCTTGGTAAAGTAACTCGACGAGTAGAGTTCCGAGTTCAAGCGAACAACAAGACCAATGTTGCGCGCACAGAAGTGCGAGAGGACATTCTTGAATGGCCCTGGAAGGCCAGATCGTTGTACCTCGGCGATGTTCGAGGGAAGCGTAGCGTACATTGGGGATGAGGCGGGGATCTCGTGCGTCGGTTGTTGCTGTGGTGAAGCGAAAGCGAGGAAGTTGGGTGTCACCCAGTTGAAGTCGCCCATGTCTACACGTTCGAACTTCTCATACCTGCAGATGTTAGCAGAGCGGATGAAATAACGCCAGTGAACTCACTCTTCCAGACTGAAGTCCTTGAGCCCACAAAGGCCCTCCTCCTTTGCTTTCCACACACCGTAGATGACATCCTGGATGTTCAGGACATAGTCGGCCTGGCTGTAGCCTGCGTCACGGAAGGGCATGCATGGTGGGTCCATTTGCGCAATGGGTGCCAATGCCAGATGTGGTGGCCATGACTGAATGAGGACCATGTAGCATGCCAGTATGCAGGCAGCATTTGCGCGGCCTGTTGCTGTCAGTAATGCGCTTTACATGGATCCTTCTGTTGCTTACTCCTTGAGTCTGCATTGCTCCAGAAGACGACCGCCCGGTCCTCGTTCGCTGGGTCGCCGAGGACCTCATGTAGCTGCACCGCGAAACGGTACAGGTGGCCAATGTGCAGTGGGCCGAAGTCGCCGTGAAAGGCATTGTACAGCAGCGTCTTGTCGATGCTAAAGTAGACAGGAGGATGCGCTTTAGGCCCGGCCGCAGTAGGTCCAGCTTGCGCCCGCGCAGACCGCTTTGATGGTGACGCGCTCTGCTTTGGATACGGAAACGGCGTAGTCGCGTCGGGCGTGTGTGTGTACGATGCTAGGTAGAGTCGATCTTGTATATACTGAGGGGGGCTTGGTATAAGTATCCTGTGTTGTGGCGCAATGTTATGGTGGTGGTGTTGTTGCAATGCGTACCTCGATGACCTGCCCGTAGCTCGTCGAACTTGCGCGAGGCATTCTGGCAACTCGCTGCTGCGCAGACATGGACCGGAAGGCGCTACCTCAGGCGCTTTCCTGAGCAGAGGCAAGGGGAATGTGTAGCTGTTGTGTTCGGCGTCGACGACGAATGCACAAGTTCAGACGAAACGGCGAAGGCGGGGAGCGCAGCGCAAATGGTGTGAGTGGAGTCTTCTGGAGCTGATGGCGCAGTACTCGAAGCTCCTGGTCGGACAGCCTACGGCGAAAGGAATAGCAATAATGATGAGAGTCCCTGGATGGTGGAAGAGAGTCCTCTTTACATGTCCTCTCGCTATGTTTTGATGTTTATTATGGCCGGTGCACGCTACGCTAACCCAGTGCGGACTAGGCGGTTTCGGACCGCGCATAACAACGCCCGCGAACAACATCGAGGCCCGCCGACAATCCTGGTCAAAATCGTAACGCATGAAGTCAGTATTTCCCTGTTGTTATCGTGTCATTTGATCTGGTTGTATGGCTGTTGGTCCGCTCTTACTCTGCAGACGGCGCTCGTTAACCCGGCATCTTCAGGTCCATGGTCAATTCCTGCGTCCATCACTGAGGCGACCATCGAATTGCGTATAGCCATTGCACGTTCTGCATCATCTCTCAGGGTCCAACCGATCTGTTGCAATTGAGAAAGCCTGCAGCGGGAGCTGGCGCTAGCGTCAAATCCACCATTGCGAGTCCGGTTTCACAGCATTGATTGCCATCACACCTGTTGTACTTCGCATCGCATCGGCAGGTCACAGACGGAATACCTCAATCTTTCTGCCGCCAATAACTTCTTGTCTTGACATGATCAGAAGAGGCAGGCGGGAGGGATGGCTCACGGAAGCGATTGACGTGCTGCCAAAGTGGGCTTCATTCAATGGAGTCAAGTTCAACGGCGTCAAGATCGGACCACTGCCCGGCTTCGAAGAAAGGGGTTCTACCGTGATCGCAAATTGTCCACTGGTCGGAGGCAACATCGAACCTTTACTAGTTGTACCAAAAGACCTTATCATCTCTCGCACAAATATTGACCTCTTTGCCAAATCGGATCGCCATCTTCGAGAGGTACTTGCGGCAATTGGGGAATTTGGAAGGGTGCGACAAGCCTTTAAAGGTGGTGAGCACATGGACTAACACGACTGGCAGACAACGAGAGGCGCTGTACTAATCTTCCTCCTCATGCAAGCGACGCATTGCTGTCCGTACATCAAAGATATTGGAGTACTGAATCCTCTGACTGAGTACATCAAATTTCTCCCAGATGAGCTGTTGCCCACTTTCTGGACCGAAGAGGAGCAAGAGTTGCTTGTGGGAACCACATTGAGATCCGCGGTTCGTGCGAAGCTTAATAGCCTTCTACGCGAATTCGAATCGGTCCGGTCTGCTACAGAATGCATTGACTGGTGCGCAAAGTACTGGTGGGATGAAGACAATGGCTTGGTGACTTTCGAAGATTGGATGCGGGTTGATGCCATGTACAGATCAAGAGCGCTGGAGTTTCCAGGCGTGGGCGACTGTATGGTACCATGTGTGGATATGGCAAACCACGCCTCAGGGGACGCAACTGCAGCATTGTATGAAAGTGACGAGCACGGCAATGGTCTCCTCCTCCTAAGAGATGGTAAGATCATTCCGGAGGGGGGAGAGGTCTCAATCACGTACGTTCGTATTCTCACTCTCCGCACAAGCCTGCTCACGGACACAGGTATGGCGACGACAAGGGTGCCTGCGAGAGCATATTCTCCTACGGATTCCTTGAAGATGGTATGACTTCCGCCAAGGTCATGTTTCTAGACCTGGACATACCAGATGACGACCCACTCAGACCTGCAAAGATATTTGTCTCGACTGCTGCGCCGGGATTTCGCATATTCGAGAAGAATGACAGCATAGACTGGGAAAGCGAGTTCATCTGGCTGGTGGTGGTGAACGAGGAAGATGGACTCGACTTCAAGATCAGACAGACCACCGATGGCCAGAGAGAAGTCCAAGCCTTTTGGAAGGAGCGCGAACTGAGCGACACCACCAATCTGCGACAGGACCTGGAAGGGGACCCAGCCTGGGATGTCTTCCAGTTGCGTGCCATCGTCCTCCTGCAAACCCGTCTGGAGGCACAGATGGGAATGATGCAAGAAACACAAGAGATGTTGCCGGATACATCGGCTAGAGATGCTCCGCGGAAGCTTGCGGAACGTTTACGCGATCTTGAACTTAGCATGTTGCAGCGCGCTTCGACAGCTCTTGAAAGCCAGGTAAGAGCAAACCTTCCCCTATTACCCCGCATTGTGGGCATTTACCGCACCGATATGTGTCGGATAACTCAAGACCTCATGTGACTTGTACCTCACACTCCTGTCGCTGGGTGCTGTCTAACGAGTTGCGAGCATACACTTTTAGACTAGCGAGCTAAACCTCTGGAGCTGCTCCGTGGGCTAGTTCGGAGATCGACTGACAACGTGCACAGAAATCCAAACTCCTTGAGTCGAAAGTTGTGTTGCAGTATCTAGGTATGGCTGGCGAAGACGACGAGGTCGATTTTTCATGAGCTCGAAGACCCCACATTCTTGTACCTTGCGCAGATCGACGGCCCCATCTTCGAGGATGTGGAGGCCACGCGTGGAAATGAATCGGTTGCACATTTCAATCTATTATGCTCCACGCGCTCTCAAATCCCGTGTCTGATCGAACAGGTACGGCAGCCCCAGGAGGATCCGGCAAACAGTGGGATGACCATGGAAGTGTGATAGAAGCATTGCTTGCCACCCAGTCATGCACGAGCTTCGCTATTTTGCAATGTGCATCTTTGCATAAAACGCCGCTTTTTCCTTCCACGACAAGCCACGCCGCACTCGCAGCGAGTATGGCGTAGTTTGAGAGGCGCCGCTTCGAGAGCCTGATGACGGCGTCTGCACACGAGCGCTCATACGATAGCCGTTGTACATATACTGTAAGACGGGAGTCGCAGCCGCGCTCCCGAAACAGTAGTGGAGATGCCAGATACTCTCTCAGCCTATTCACAGGGACATGTACTGTACTTGTCAATCAGCCAGATGACAGCCCGAGAGGTCTAAACGCGTAAACGTTGATCGCTGAGTGCTGGAACACTGATCCACACATTCTGTCGTCTTGGCTTCGACAAGTGGCTTTCAAGTGTTGCCCAAGCATCATAACATCCTTGGTGATATGTCCGTCGATTAAGACGATGATGACAGAGCCGGTGGTGGAAAAATTGCCCTCCAATCAGCGGCGCCATGTTTCCAGCTTCTGGAAGATTGCGAGTGGTGCGCTAGGCCAAGCACAGCTTAGCCATAATCGCCTTTGAGCCTGTGTTGGATGCGTGATCAGCCAGTTGTGGGCACATAGAGTGGTCGAGCAACAAGTGTTCCTGCTGCTGTTGTCGAATCGTTGCCATTGCGGTAAGGCCCACAGAGACTATATTCATTCTGCTGGAGCAGGAACTGAGCTGCTGTTGATGGAGGCACTTGGGGACTCGGCGATCAAGGTGGTACAGCCATCAATCAAGACAATCGGGCCGGCTTCCACGGAGAGGGCTCAGCATGCACAGTAACGAAGCTGCTCACCCCGCAGCGCCATGGAACGGCTGTGATGGAGCGCAGTGTGGTGGTGCTGAAGAGGGCGATGATGTCTGACGATCGCCCCGTTGCTCGCTGACAGGCAGGGCGCCCTCCCCGCATGTTGATCGCTGGCGCGCTATGGGGTGCTACGGGGTTAGTGGTTAGTGGCGAGCGGTGCACGAAAAAGCATCGGCGAGGATGCGTCGCTCGTGCCTTCCCAGCATGGATGGCGCCTGCCCTGTTCTCCCCGCAGCCGCCCCAGTCCGTCGACCCCGGAAGCCCACTAAAACTAGTGCAAACGCACGCTGCGAAGTACATTTCCCCCAGCCGTCCCACCCATTCTTCCGCACACCCTTTTCACTCGCGGACCCTTTATGCACCGGCTCGTGCCCACGTTTCACACCCGCAACACTGTCACACTTCAACACCGAACGTAACAACAAACATCTGTGGCACGCTCCGTCATCCTCGCAGCTGCCGGAACACCGGATGACAGGTAGCGTACCAACCTGTCAGTAAACCCCTCGGGGCCCGATCCGAAAAGACGCACCGACACACGTCCACGAGGAAGGAACAACCGCCAATATGCCTGGAATTCTGCCTATGAAGGTGATCAAAGTCGGGTCTAATTGCCAGGCCCGCATCGCCCAAGCATGCGACCGATGTCGCTCCAAGAAGATACGCTGCGACGGCATCCGCCCCAGCTGCACACAGTGCACCAACGTCGGATTCGAGTGCAAGACGAGCGACAAGCTCAGCCGCCGCGCTTTCCCCAGAGGTTACACCGAGTCACTCGAGGAGCGCGTGCGACTCTTGGAGGCAGAGGTGCGCGAGCTGAAGGAGCTGCTCGACGAGAAGGACGAGAAGATCGATATGCTCTCGCGGCTACACTCGCATTCTCCATCTGCTTATCCCGCTGCGAGACGACTGTCAATACCGTCGCCGCCTTCGTCAGAGGCGCGAGAAGACTCGCAAGAGAAAGACGACACATTCAAGGTGCAGCAGTCGCCGCTGCTGCTCGACGATGCCAACAACGACTCCTACTTTGTAGGCTGCTCGAGTGGACGAACACTTGTCGGTACGTTCCCCCGTTTTAGAATTTCTTACTATGTTCAGTTTCTAACGTACTGCAGAGGCCTTCCAGCAGAAAGCGCAAGAGACTGGCCGATTATCTGCCGATATCAACTCTGACGCATTCTTCGGCGCAGGCGGTGCGAAGACGTCCGATGGACCACGGCGCATCGTCTCCTTCAAGGCGCCTCCTCGTCTGGTCTCGGACCAGATGATCAACATCTTCTTCCAGGAGTGGGCCCCGCTCTTCCCTGTGCTTCATCGTCCCACATTCCTTGCCCTGTATGAGCAATATGTCACGAGTCCCGACACCATGGTTGACAAGAAATCCATTACCCAACTTAATCTCGTTTTTGGAATCGCCGCCCTGTCAAGCGATGTACGTACCCACTCTCCTCTCCACATGACAACCTTACTGACTTCCCAAGCCTCGAGATGGTCAAGACGTCGACTCCTTCGAGGCTCAGTGGCAGAGTGCCATCGACAGCTTCTTGATGGACAATGACCTCGTCACTCTGCAATGTCTTGTCCTTGCCCAAATCTTCTGCCTGTTGAAGGCTGATTACTCTCGGCTGCTGAAGTATAAGGGCTTGGCTATTGGCTTGTCACAGCGTCTTGGCTTGCATCAGTCACAGAAGCGATTCGCACTTGGTGCGCTTACCAGCGAGACAAGGAAGAAAGTCTTCTGGTCGCTATACACCGTCGATTGGTGAGGACCCCGCAAACTTTTGTCGCATCACCGTCGCTAATTCCACCTTAGCATTTCCGCTGCTCACCTTGGCCTGCCAAAGCTCATCAGGGAAGATGACGTGCACTGCGAGTATCCGGCAGATGCCGACGACGAATACGTCACCGAAAAGGGCTTTCTGCCGACCCTGCCCGGAGAGTACACCAAGCTGTCGAGCGCACTTGCCCTCTTCCGCATGACACGCATCCTTGCGAAGGTCCTCACCGAGTTATACCCCGCGTCGTCCGCCCATGAGATCTCCTTTCGTACTGTCGCATCGCTCGCTGATGAGCTTGAGGACTGGTCAAAGAACCTTGCTCCCCACCTCAAGCTCACTTTTGCGCAAGACAAGCCAAGCACCAATGTGACTAGCAGCCGAGCCCCTGTGCTGGTATGTTTATCATCCCCACAGCTCATCTAACACAAAAATGCTAACTGTATCAGTCCTTGGTATACCACCACATACGGTCGCTCATCTACCGCCCAGTCGTTGTCGCCAACCTTGGCGACAGAGGTTCCTCGGCTGTCGTTGCTGTTGGTGATGCATGCAAGCACATCATCCAGATCGTTCAGCTTCTCGATGAGCGCAAGTTGAGCCTCTCGTTCTGCCTTAACCGCAACGAGATCTTGGCGCAGGCCGGCTTCGGTCTTCTGTTCCAGATACTTGGACTTGCTCGTGATGGCAAGCTGATCAAGGACTGCAATCGCCTGGTCTGCTCTGTCATGGACATGCTTGAATGCGGTAATGCCGCTGGCTACACGGACTTTCGCCGCATTGGATGCACGTTGGTAGCAGTTCCTCGCGTCGAGCAAATGGCAGCTCCGCCACTATCCCGGCATAACTCCGAGAGCAGCATGCGCGCCCCATCCGACACCTTCCGCGCTACGCAACAGACGTTGAAGGCCATAGCAGCTCGCTTTTCACCCGGCTCCATGAAGAACGCTCGTCAAGAGCCTCATGAACCACGACGCGCGACCCTTCCGACCATCTCGCCAAATATGGGCGTGCATGCTAACCAGTCATCGTCCAGTCTATCGTCGATTCGCTCCGAGCCACCTGTCGCCCGATCTGAACCCACTTTAAGTCCACTATCGCACCGGGCGTCGTTCTCTATGCCAAACAAGCGCCGCCCTAGCCAGCCAACCAACCAACACCGGAACATTGACTACCTATCATTTGCGAATGACCCACTTGCAAGTTATGCATTGAGCGCAAATGCCGGCATCAAGTCAGGAGTGTCGAGCTCCGATTGGGAACGTCTTCTCTCGTCTCTCGACAACGGCCAGACCAATATTTACGACACCATCTATGGTGGACCACCAGCAGATGCGCTCCTTGACGTGACTCCACTCTCCGCTCCTGCCGACAACAACGTTGCGTGGTCACCAAATGCATGGAATTGGAGCGCCTATAATGAGCAGAATCCACCACAAAGTGTCCTCAGCTTTAGCGACGAAAGTCTGACAAGCGGTGAAGAGTTCAGCGGCAACACTTATGATGTTGGGTCGACACCAGGAAGCGACAGGCTGTATTCTGGCATCATGATTCCAGACATGAGCACGCCAACAGGACTAGGCGGGCTTGACGGAAATTTTGGGTTGTAGAAATATTGCACACGAAAGACAAAACGACACGACGACACGACAGGTCTTTGGAGTCGACGGAGTATACGGGGCGCATAGTGCTGGGGTTCTTAGCTGGCTTTTCGGCACAGGATATTGGCTTCGTTTTGGGGTTCTTCCTTTGAGATACCAAGCTCTCGTTGACACGAGATGAGCACATTTAGGGACACGCGATGTTGTGTAGCGACCGGGTGGAGCAATCCTGAACGGACCTCGCAGATATAATGATGTTTTATCTTTTAAATGTACAGCTTGTTTATGATCACACGTTGTATTACCTTTACCAGCATGGTGAAGCTAGCCGCGTTCATACTTACTTGCTACTGTTTACCCACGTCATACATCTTGAGTTCCCAACTGGTCGCCATAAACAACCCATCCGATCGCAGACAAACTTGACCTCGCCGACCAGAGTACTTCCCATCGGCGCCCATATCTCAAAAAAAAAAATCAACTGTACCCCTTTGATTTCCAGTCCCGACTCCAGCTGTAGGCCCAGCTCAAGTCGCAGTGTCAAGCTTCAACCCCGCAAAATCTCGGTCCGCGTCCGAACCCCAGAATTCCAGACGAGGTAAGACAGCACATTCACGGAGGTGACTCCGCAACCATTTTCGCATTCTCCACAAAGCGACGCGGAATTGCTCCGAAGGTTTTTTTGTCGCACTCCCTATTTCTACGTCTGGAGTCGGGAACTCGGTAATCTTGCCTAGTCCATCTCGTGCATACACCGCTCCGTACCGGCCTTCCTTGTTACCTCTTGGCCAAACCACGCGACACGCGACATGGCAAGACCGTAATCGCTGCATCATTCACGCACCCTCCCACGCGCGTTTCGGAGGAGCGGAAGTATATTCGCACACCCCAGGGCGCCATTGTCCGTTTCTGGACATGCGCTAGGAGCTTTATGGAGATTGGGGGGCTTGGCGCACGTGGCAGATCGCGGGGATGGGACACTGGCGTTGATGTTGGCTTATGTTGAGTTTAGTCAAGACGCACGCAGCGGGGATGATGCGTGTGGCTTCTGCTTTTGTGGGAATAAGCCGCCTATAGCAAGGGAAAAAGCTAATAATATGGTTGTGCAGGGCTTGGAGCGAGAGACGTGAGTGGAGTGTCGAGATGCGAAAGAGTCTTGGTGTCGGCGTTCATGAAAGCCATGGTGAGCAGAAAACATCGTCATATTGGCTGAAAGGGGAGGTGGAGTTGAAGATCGTTGGCTGAATCAAGAATTCTCAATTGAATGTCTGCCAATCAGCACTTACGCACAACTGCCCTCCGACGTTCTTACGCACAGACTCCATGATGTGCGCATCTGGTGTTGAGGGGTCGTTGCACCACCGTGCTATTGTGTCATGGATGGGCCGTGTCTAGACTTTTGCGTTGCAAGGGTAGCCGACGAGGTACCTTCCTGGAGACGTTGAGCTGCGGGGTGCGCGCTTGCATCACGTCATGTCGTCCGACCGGAGAGACAGCGAGAATAGCGCCGACCCCATGGTGCGACGAAGGTCTTGAGGCTGAGACACGTTTTGAGTCGGGAAGATCCGGATCAGAGATGCGGAATGCTTGTTTGTGAGTCTAAATAGGGTCAAGATGATGTGCGTAGGGCTCTGGGATCCACCGCGTTGCTTGCGATATTGATCCTACCCCGTGGGTATCCGGGAACGGCGGTAAGCCTGGTGTTCGGTAGAGTGGAGATGTCCAAAATACGCGTCCGATATCCGCCAAGTGGGCATCTAGCATTTGAGTCCAGCTTCTCCAGAGCGGTCGTCCGACAAGGCGTCCTGCATCTCATATACGATAGCGGATGGCTAACGCAGGAACTCGGAGTTGAGGTAGTCGACGAAGACCTCTTTGACCCGTGCTTTGGAGAGGCTGTGCTGGCGATTCATGGTGATGAATTGGCGCCGTATGCGCTGCAGCTGCGGCAGGGTCATGGCCGTGGGTGGGAGCTCGATGCGCTTCTCAACATCCTGCACTGTGATCTCGCCTCCCCCTTCTCCTTGGTGATCTTTCTGGTATGTCATTATCTGGGCGAGGATGTCAGAGGTCGTCTTGTCGAGTTCGTAGAGGTAGTTCTGCTCCGTTGCAGGTTTCTGGAAGATCAGCTGAATCCTTAGAGTAGGGCTGTGAGCGACGTACGAGCACTGTCGCCATGTTGGGCCTGACGACCTTCACCTTGCCGTCGCTGCCAACAAGGGCCTCCCACATCTCGTCGCAGGGCGGTGTCTCATCTTCCTCAACCACGATGAACAGAGGGCTGTCCCACCGAGTCATGCCATTGGGCTCCTCATACCGGAAGATGAGGTTCTCGAAGTCGTCCTCTGCATATCCGCCGTCGCTGTCCTTGTCCGCCAACAGCTTCTTGTTGTTCTCGCGACATCGCTCGGCCGGCGTTCCTATGTGCAGCTCTAGGACTATTAGCTTCCTTTGCTCCTATCGGATCAAACTGCTCAGACTGACCACGCAGCTCGGAGTCTGCACCGCTTTGGCCTCGCAGTATAGCTGATAGCGGAAGCCCTTGATGTAGTTTAGCCCATCGGCGATGACGATGTCATCTCGCGAGAGGAGCCTCTTTACGGCGGAATATTCCTCCGCGCGAGCATCTTTCTCTGCCTTGGCCGTGTGGTAGACGCTGCGCTCGACGCCGAGTGTCTGGTCGTTGACGAGATGGACTCGGAGGCGGCTGACGCGTGCATCGGCGCCTGCGCTCGCAATCTTGTGCTCGCAGTATTCTTTGAGCTGGAGGGCGCGCGTTGTCTTCCCCGCGGAGGGGTAGCCTGCTGGGGAATTAGCGGGGGCTGGTGTGGAGGGAGCGGTCGGTCGCACCGCTGATGAGGATGAGCTGTGCGCGTCAGTCTTTCACGCTGCAAAGGACGGCGCGAGGGAGGGCTTACTGGCATATTTCTACCTCGACTGCGCAGCTCAGGCTGTCGATATCCGCGCCAGAAACAAGACTCTCGCGCCTGCAACGGGTTTAGTCAGACGTCCCGGGCTCGAGACGAGACCTTCAGTCGGCTCCTGCGGTAAAATTTCCGGCAGCGAATGACGTTGCTTCACACGCTCGAACAATCGCCGTTTGCCCACCAAGCCTCGGCTCATCACCCACCGATAAGTTACTGCCTATCTTGGCCACCCTGCTGCCGTCGTCCTATCTGCTCGCTGCCTTCTCCCGGTCTTCAGCCTTTTCGCATATCGACGACGAATATCGAAACTATCCAGTATAAGGCGCGGAGCGACAATCTAGCCCGCGTTTGCGTGTCGAGTAATTGATCGCATATTAACGACGCTCCATTCGCTGCCGCCCATCGATCGAGCCTGCAACACCCACTACGACCGTTACGGTACATTAACCTGTCACGCCCCCTCCGTGCCACAGTCGACCGCTCCGACGTACCTGCTTATCTAGCTTGGTATCCTTTCTGAAGCCACTTCGTCAACACGCACAACATGTCGAGACAACCAGCCCAAGCATACGCCCACGGCCCCCGTCCCGCCTTTGCTCCGCTGCAGTCTACGGGCACCTCGCACACTTCGAGCTACAGCAGTACCACAAGTCTCGCCTCGAGAGCGTCCACCTCCTCAGCACCACTGAACTCGCCCACGTCGAGCGAGCAGCAGCACTTCTTTGGCTCCATGAACCAGCAAACACAGCACCAACAGCCTCAGGGCCCGCAAAGACACCCGAGTTTCGAGTACCAGCCGAACAGACAGGGAGCAGGCCAGACTGCTGCCGAGACTACCAACTATCTTAGCCAGATGGCCCTCTTGAACGAGGCTGCGAAGCGTGCACAAATGGCCGTCGTCATGCGGGACATTGAGGGCATGGAGCTCTAAGGCTTCGACACAGCCAAATCTACCGCGACACCGCTCTCACCCTCGTCGCCATACCACGGCATAGTATGCGCCGTTTTCAGTGCAAGTGGGTACTCTCGGCCTCTACTCGGAGCACCAGCTCATCTCAAGTCGAGTGGGCCCAATCGGCAAACCCTTCCAGCACAGCACATACCATCCATGTACTTCACGACACGTTCACCTCGCGGGAAAATCTCGCCACGATAGCTGCCATCACGCGGACTCGCACGTACCCTCCGCGTCGCGGACCGACATGCACAATCCGATAAGGCCATTGGCGCTATCACTTTCACATGCCACCCATGGTCGTCTTCATTTCAGCCTGTATATACTGTCTCCACCACGGACCCAATATTTCCGTGTCACAGCTCCTACTTTTCACGGCCTTCGCTGGCGTTCTGATATCCCTTAAGCTCGGAGTTACTTACGGTGTTGGGCAACATAATTGTCTCTTTCGCTGCGCTTTCGATTCGGATGTTCCTAATGCAGAACTGGGCGATATTTCTTAGATGGACAGTGCATGCATACATAGTATGCATGCTGTATAGATAATCAAAGAAAATTTCCGATCTAATGTATTGGGCCTCAATGAGGTTGGACTGAGCCTCGCTTGTGCGTGACGTGCAGTTGTCATGCTCAGTCAAGTTGTGCAGGCATTTGTGATGCGGCAGTCTGGACTGGGCCGTTGTGGTTCCGGGGTTGTGGTAGGGCTGGAAACTTGCTTTCTTATCAGACTTGGAAAGCATGTGATCTTGAGGGTGATAGCAGTGTGTATTTCTGAACGTCTCGGTCTTTCTTGACACAGCTATACGCATATCTAGTAGGAGTCGGAACATTTCCTTGATTAGAAGCGACCCGAAAATTCAGGCAGCAGAAGTCATATAAGCGATTTTGAATCGCACACTATTCGTGTTAGGACAATGTCTGTGGCGGCCCGACCTCAAAGTTGTGTGCGGAACTCATCTCACGCCCTCCTTGCGCCCCCGCTCAGGCAACAACTCAAGGATAAAATCCCCAGGGGAATACAATAGATGTCAGTGCTAGTGTATTAATGCTGTACACTGGACCGCAACATGGTGCGCATATGCAACGCACATCATGACTGGGAACATGCTCGTCAACAGCACGTGGTCAATAACCATGGCACACGATAAAGTATAACGTCTATTTTGAAGTCATGAACCTAGCAGCGTACCAGTGAAATTATGTCTGGAGGACATGTTCCCACCTCGCATACATTCCTCCTCCAAGTCCAAACCCGCTTCTCTCCAGTCCGTTCCTTCAACTCGTCTCCTACCCACTTGCTGCCCTCAAAACCCCGGCCCATTCATACTCCCAAACTCCATCCCACTGTACATGCCACTCTGCGGGACCCAGCCACCAAAACTATCTGCCGTCATGTCGTTCCAGAGGTACAAATCACCGTTCTGAAACGCAGCTGTGAAGTCGCCGATGTCCGGTGTGAAAGTCGCTGGATCGCCCATTTGCCCTCCTGCTGCGGATGAAGTGTCGAGTGGAAGACCCGATGTGTTCCAGGGCTGGTATGGATTCGAAATTGGGTAGTTGGTAAGTTGGGAGGGTTGTTGTTGTTGTTGGTCGTTACTTGTGCTGTGCAGGGGATTCGATGATGGTGCATTCGCATCTTGCGTCTGCGTCTTCGGCTCCGCAAACACAGGCGTCTGGTTCCCAGATGCAATCTCAGTTTCATTGTCCGTCTTCCTCTTCTTCGAATGCCGCCCTTCCTCTCTCCATTGCCTATACTCATCTCTCCAAGTCTTCAGCTTCGCCTCGAGCACAAATGTCCAGTGGCTCGGAATGCGGCACTTCTGTGGACCCATGGCCTCTTTGGACCGTGAGAGCACGGTGTCGAGATAGAAATCGACCTTCAGGCTCTGCGACTCGAGAAGCTCGCCCATTTCGGCGTCGGTGCCGACGGCGTAGTCTGCTTTCATGAGGGCGACGAGAGCGTAGATGGCGCGGACAAAGAGAACGTTTGGGGCTTTCTGGAGCCGGTCGATGGGAATCTCGATAAAGCAGTCTAGGATGGCGTGGGCGGCGCCGATGCATTTTGTGGTTGCGTTTAATTGGAGTGCGGAGCGGGAGAGGAGGGATTCAGGTTGGACAGAATCGTCGTCGAGCGCAGGTAGAGTCAAGTGACGGTTTCTGAACTCGGTCACGTCGTAGCGGCCTCCGTCCATGCCGAATTCCCACATTGATAGCATGTTTTGGTAGTACTCGATGGTCATGAAGAGAGTCATCACTTCGTCTGAGACAGATTTTCGCCAGTCTTGCATTCGTCGGTCGAAGATGCGTAGGATGATCTGCATTCGGAGTTCGGACAGACTGAAGCTTGTGCTGGCGTCATCGAAGCCAAACGCGGTGTTTGCCTCGTCTGCGATTCGTTGCAGTTTGAGCCATGCAATGGTTCTCCTGTCGTCGAGAAGTTTCGACTTCTCGAGCATGATGACACATTCTTCCATCCAGCTATTGAACAGCAAGATGTTCGGCCTTTTGAGCCTCATGGAGAAGCCAGCGCTAATGATGTAAAGTGTGAGGACAGTCCGGCAGTGCTCAAGTAGTTCTTCTGGTGACGAGATCTTCTGTAAAGACCTGATTGCTCGTTTTGGTAGCTGTTCATGTGTTCGTGGCTTCGATGCCAACCCCAGCTCGAGCGCCATGGACGCAGCCATGTTGACCCACTGATATATCTGGAGTTGACCCGGTGACTTTGGTGGGGAGTAGTACGCGACCGTGACTAACATGGCTTGTATGCACTGCACCGATTTCTCGCCATTGATGAAAGCGGATCGGGCGTACAGGTAGACTGCCTCTTCATGTAACTTGTCAGATAGCTCGGAACCCTTCGAGTGTGCAGCTGCGGCCATAACAGCATGGAACAAAGCGGGCTTGTTCGCTCGCAGCTCATACGCTGTCCAATGCCGGGGAATGGTGATTCCAGGACAGGCATGAACCAGGTCATTGCGCCATATACTCATTAATTCCTCGGCCCTGTGTTGCGAGATGATGCCTCGTTCGATAATGTCGTTCTCAGCGGGGCCTATAAGATCCTTAGGTCCACACTTGCTAGTCGAAGAGGCCTGTTTATCTTCGGGTGGTTGAAGTGGCCACGGTGCCGTCGCTGTTGATATCGCAGTCACGGATGTAGTACCGCGTAATGAAGGTTCGGAAGGAGTCAACTTCTCTTCGTTTTGCACTCCATCATCGGATCCCTCGTCACCCGACTCGTGATCGCTTATGTCGTTCGATGACCGATTGTTGGAGCTTTGGAGAAGATCTCGCATTTGCTTGATCTCCTTCTCCAGCTCTGTCACACGCACGTCTGTTCGCTTCCTCTGACGTCTCTTCGCAGGTGGCGCAAACACACACGCCCTTGCAGCCTTTGCGCATCG
>TARA_R110002003_G_scaffold242_13_pt1 | contig 31733 bp, 29 predicted proteins | sample TARA_R110002003 | Tara Oceans TARA_R110002003 (sample SAMEA4396441) | marine metagenome | biome: Westerlies Biome; feature: [SRF] surface water layer (ENVO:00010504); material: water (ENVO:00002006), including particulate matter (ENVO:01000060) such as... | depth 5 m | reverse complement strand
GCCCTTGTAACCCTTTTTGTACAGCCAGGGATTCAGCCAGCCAAGCGGACTCTTACCAGACGCAAGCAAAGCATCATTGACGAGTGCGAAAATACCCGCAGTCAAAGGCGTGGATGCGGATGTTCCACTGATAGTACCTGTGCAAGTCAGTGGATTTGATATAACAAGGTGGAGTGGACAACGACACAAGGCCGTTCGACGTTTCACGTTCAATCGAGAAATGTGCGGAGACTTTTGAATGATTCCGACATACCTTCGGTTCCGTTCCAGAAATACGCAAAGTACAAGCCCTGAGCAGCAAGATCTGGGTAACCACGGCCGTTCGGATTGTATAACCCTGCGTATTGGTTGCCGAGCGCCTTTATGTACGCTGGGACGACGTTATCCTGATAAGAGGGGCGATCGAAGTAGTTGCTGAAACCGCTACCCGATGAGTACAGGTCGCGAAACCCGGCAGTGGTATTACGTGCGGGGCGATATGCAGACTCCTCGGGCTCAAAGTTCATGGTTGCACCAACCGTAGTGACATATGGGCAAGACGCTGGGAAGTCGGGTTGGAACTTGTACGTGTTGTTGCCGTCGTTCGTGTAGCACGTGTCAGTGCCGCCAAGGCCGCGGTCACCCGACGAGAAGAAGAGTGTGGTACCGCGAGCGCCGACCTGAGCAAACTGCTTACATACACGCTCAGCATACGACCGCGGTATGGTCTGCTCTGGCTCGCCATACGAGGTGCTTATAATCTTGGGAATGTTCTTTTGCTGGAGCAGCCAATTGACCCAGGCAAGGTAGGGCTCGTTGGTGTTCTCAGGTGTGGAGATGTCAGGAATAAACGGAGGCTGACCACCAGTCGAGTAGCTGGTGATCGGTGTTCTCCAGCTAATGCCGGATATGGCCTGTACATCGAGGTTGGCCTCACGAGAGATGCCATCGACGGTCGACTGGTTGTATGTGAGCGGGCCATCCTGGATGGGTCCAGCATCAATTGATATCTGCCTGAATGCATAGGCTTGCGAAACGGCCTCCGGGCGGTACTTCTCCAGGAACAACTTCGTGTCCGGACGAATGGGGATTTCGCCGAGGTAGTTGGTGAAGCCGATGCTGTTCTTGTCGCTTGCCTGAGTCTTATACCACTTGGTGGAGTAGAGTGTCTGGAAGCACTCTGGGGTGACAGAGGTGACGTTACAGACGGCCGCAATTGAGGTGTTCTTGGGGGTAGAATAGCTTGCAGGGACCTCGACTTGCTTATCAACCCAGGTGGCCGTACGTGCGACTCCGCGGAAGAAGGACGTGGTGGGCTGGATGGCGTCAATGTGGTCGTGCAAATGGCGGGGGAGCGACCAGCTGGTAGTGCGAGCTACAATGGAACCATCATTGTGCTTGAAATCGTAATACGAGGTTTCTAAGAGATTCTCGACCGCCTCAATAGGAAGATGCACTATGATCCAGTCCTTTGCAGAGCTGTAACCCAAGGTTTCAATGTCAATGCCATTTTCGCGAAGCCAGTCATGCACCAAGTCGTGTGTCTCGGAGCTGGGTGCGACAAGTTCGTCAACCTCCTCGCTGCTCAGATGTTGACCGTATCGTGTATGATCTGGGTCCGAGACTATACGGGAAGATTAGAAGATACTCTTATGTGCGCATAAGGGTCAGTGGCGCAGGGACCTCAACCCCTCCAGGGCTACCAAAGCAGCTACGCTTGACAGAATCGAAACCTGGGGAATTCGCACAAGCAGCAATGTGAGCATTGCGCCTACGTTTACGTACCTTCGTGTAAGTGGCGGTCAAGCTCATCGAAGCGGCCTTGCTTAAGTCCAATCTGTAATTGTATGGTTTTTCCACCATGCGACCGATCCAGCTTCGTCCACTCCCTTGGGACGAAATGGGTCTCCTTCAGAACGTATGGTGAGCGTGCGATTGGGGTGGCAAGGACATCGCGAGCTGCAATGGCCGCTGTAAGTACTGCGATTGTGAAGTGCATGGTGAAGACTAAAATCCGCAACACATGACTGGGCGAAGAGCCGCGAGCATGTGCATCTATTTATATGCACGCACACCATGGATGTCATTCATCATTGTGCTTCTCGTCGTTAGCTTCCCAGAACGGCACGTCGATTGGTGAGTGTGTTTCTCCGCTTTTCTCTGAGCAAACCTTTGCGCCGCTGGATCATCGTAGCAGCTGCTTCATCGCGACAAGCGCCAATTCGGAGCGTAGATAGAGGTCAGGAGTATACGAGCAATAGGGCAAGCTGATTTGCTCGTGCGCTGCAGGTTGAATTAAGCATTGCTCAAAAGGACTGTACAATCGTGGCCAAGCTGTTGGGTTCCGACGGTACACTGCTTTTAGCCTCGGCGACGGACGCACTATCGCTTGATCAGGAAGGTACACGATAAACAAGCCGTCTCAAGAGTGCCATGTTGTGGGCAAGCTTCCCTTGGCCAGCTTGTTTTACTCTTGGAAGATGGATCGGTGCGTTCGTGCATTCCCACAGTGCCACACATCTACTGCGTGGCACCACCACCTGCGCAGCCCCGCTTGCGTGGAGAACTGTCATCGCACCGCCGCTGTTCTGACGACTCTTTCGCGGGATCAAGCTGGAGTCAATCATGACTTCCGCCAAAGAACTCTGCGCAATCTGGTGGCATCGTGAATGTCCATATCGTTGAACATAAGCTCCGAACAATACCAGGATTGGGTATAGCCCTCAGTCATGATTCGCATACACACGAAGTCTCAACACTACTTTCTCTCTTGTTGCGTCTGGTATATACGTTCAGCAAACACATCTCATACTGGCCCTTGAAACATGGCCTGCACGCTGAATGTGAACAAATTTGCATACTTTACAAGCTACATGTACAAGCTCTACACGCTTGCGTATGACTACAAAAGAAAGCAGTCGCTCTATAGAATGAGTCTAGGAGTACAATAGATGAAGACGTTCACTCAATCGATCAGCAAGCTGTTAAGCCGCGCCTCGGTGGCGATGACGTCTAGTGCTTGCCTGACCTCGAGAACTCTTCTGCACTCGCTCAGCCAGTCTTTGCTCAGCACCTTTGCCCATCCTTGCAGAGCATTCATCTCTCGTGCCGCGGCGTCCAGGTCACCTTCTTCGAGCAGCACTTCGGTGCGAGCAAGGACCGCTTCGACGTCTTGGCCCACCGCGAGCCCGGACTTCTTGAAAAGGACCTTGGACATGGCAAGCGAGGCAATGTGCGATGCAACACCAGCATCCTCGGGGAGGAGGGCAGCCTTTCTGACTTCGGCCGCAACGCGCCGGAAGCGGTCAATTAGGAGCGCTGAGCTTGGAACGCCGCGCTGGTATGCAGCTGGGTTGATGCTAGCAATAGCTGCACTAACGACCGGGTCGTCAGCTGCGATCTCCTTGAGAGCAGCTAGCTCGGAGACAAAGGGCTTGGGCGTTGCTTGTGTCTCGAGCGCAGACTTGACGGCTTCGACTGCAACTACCAGATGCTGTGTCTTCAGGTTGGCGTCGACTACCGAGTTCCACTCTGCAGTAAGCTTCTCGAGCTCATGCACCGAAGACGAGAGCTCGTTGAGCTTGCCGAGGCGGCCGTCCCGCTCGGCCTCAACACGGTCGCGCACGTTTGCAGTAAAGGACTTCTGGAGCTGGATGCTCTGCTCGAGTAGCTCGTTCTTGATCTTCTGCTCGTAGACTTTGTGGGCCGCATCGAGCTCGGAGCGTAGCCTGTCCTTGTACGTTTGCGACAGACGTTCGCGCTCGTTCTCGTACTCTTCCTTCCAGTGCGTCTCCTGCGCGTGCATCTGGTGGTCCAGTCGTTGGACAAGCTCCCTGCTGGCGGCCTCGAACTCCACATGCGCAGCCTGGATCTTGGCCTCGGCCTCCTTCTGCAGGTTGGCCTTCATCAGGTTGATGTCCGAGACGACACGGCCAAGCTCCGACTTGGCCTTGTCGAGGGCCGAGTTGTACCTGCCGTCATGTGCAGAGTCGGCGTTGATTACGGTGATGATGTCGTTCACAATCTTGACAACGTCCTGCACGACGGCCTCGTTGGCGGCGGGCACGGCAAGATGGTCGAGCTGAGAGATGGACTTGGCCGGGGCCGGGGCCGGGGCCGGGGCTGGACTAGCAGCCTCCTTCTTCGTCTCAGGCTTGTCGGGGTGCGATGGCGAGGCGGTGGGCTTCTCTTGCTGGGCCTGCTCCTGCTTCTTCTCCTGCGTGTTCTTGGGCGGGACGGCGGCGGGCGTGTTGGAGGCGACCTTGGGCTGTGTTGCTGCGGGCTTGTTGTCGGCGACGGCGCTCACGTGCGGGCCCCTGGACCCGAGATCGGTGTGTCCCTCGTCTGCAACGCGCGCACTGAGACCGCTCTTGCCGGGGATGGTGACCTTGTTCTCGCCAGAAATCTGCGGGTGCAGCCTCGGCTGGCCGGCGCGGCCAGGGAAGCGCCGCCGGAACTCGCGCTCTTCGAAGTAGGCAACGGCATCCTCGCCAAAGGGCACGTACTCGGTGAAGAAGTCGTGGAAGTTGTCCGAGACCAGCGAGTACCACACGCCGCCCGCGTAGCCGAGGCCGGACAGGATGGTCAGCCAGAGCACGAGGCGCCGCAGCCGTCCCTTCTTGGGCTTCTTGGGCTGCGTCGGGTCCGGCGCGACGCTCGCGGTGCCAGGGCCGGTCGGGGGCGTGGTCGCGGGCAGCTCGACGGGTGCGGCGCGCGATGCAGCGGGGGCCGCCGTGGTCGCGGGGGCTGGCGGCGGCTTGGGGACGTCTGAGGCGGGGATCTCAGTCGGCGTGGGGCCTGCGGGCGAGATGGACGGCGTGACGAGGGGCGCAGGATTGGGCATGGCCGTGTCGCCAGCTTTCTTGTCGTCGGCGTAGCAGCGCTGCGCGAGGCGCCATTGCGGGCCTGCGCGGCGGGCCAATGGCCTGGCCGCTGGACTGCCTCGGAGAATGGAGGCGCGCAGCATGGTGGGCTGCCTCCAGATGGCGGGGATGAGGATGGGCGGGTGTGGGTGGTCGTCGAGCTCGTGAAGATTTCCAGCGCTCCAGCTGTCTGGCGTCTGGCGTCGTCACGGCACGCGCATGGGCCATGAGCCGGAAATACTTCGTCGCTGCCGGGCGCGCCTCCACACCACGCCCACTCCCTCTGCGCTGCAAAATGCCACTTGCGCTCGACGCCGACGACCAGTAAGTCGCGCTCCTGCTTCGGCCGCTGCGGACATAGTATCGGCTCCATGTGCCTTCAGGTCCCAGAGCGCGCAGACGCCGCATCCGGCAGCTCTTCCTGCCGTCACCTTGCACCGGTCCCACGTATTTCCCACCTCGCGCCTCACATCTCTCTGCCTCTGCCTCTGCCTCTGTCCCTGTCCCTGTCTCTCCCCTCCCTTCGTTGCCTTTCTGCAAATACGTCTCAGACATTTCCACGTCAGCACAGCCACGCGACGTCATCGGGTGGGTGACTCCTTCCCAGGCAGCCGTCTCCCGCTCTGAACCACCTTCACGCCCGCTCTCGGGACCCACTCCACCCTTTGAGCTCCACTTCTCCATATCCGCCTGCAGCAGCTGCATGTGGCTTTCCATTTGTGTCGAGACAACTCCCCATCGTCAAACACTCCTTCCCTCAAATTGTTCCACCCATCCTATCAATCCCACGCTCGGCTTCAGCAAACATGCATGGCGACCCGCCCTCGGGGGTTCGCTCGCGTGACGACTCCAGCCTCCGCTACGATCTCAGCGACGCTGTCTACGGCATGTTCCCGTCACGCGCCACAGACTCTTCGGTCCGCAGGTCTCGCGCAGCTTCGCCCGCCAAAGGCACGAACAAGCGGACAGGCAACGTGGACCGCGACGGCGCATCGCCACTCAGCATGAGGCTTGCGCGAGGTGCTGCAAGTCCCTCTTGGCTGCCGCAGACGAAGCGCAGACGCCTTCAAGCCCACCAAATGGGACTGCATCAGAGCACTTGTCTGAACCTGAACATGGCGTCCGATGATAGCACTGAGTCTGATCTCTGGATCTTACCCGACTTCGACGACTGGGAGCTCGACGGTGAAGACACGCAACAAGTAGCCGGCAAAAGAGACGGCGATTGGGCGCCTCTTCTGCGCAGGGCTGCCAGATCCAACCGCGAGCGTTTGAGAGCGCGGCTGGAGGGAGACGGTTGGGATTTTGTGGGTGGCAAGTATGGCGAGGATGAAAAGACGCTACAAGAGGCAACCAGCCAGGCTGAAGAGAGCGTGGACGATGAATTCGACGTTGTGGTGTTGCCAGTCGTGCACGTGTCCTGTTAGTTTTTCTCCTGCTCGAATTTCTCCTGTCTGCTTTTTCATGCTCACGAATCACGGTAACGGCCTACGCTTTCCCCAATGTTCATGATACCCAAACCTCCTGTACCATCACTTCATGTAACCATTCTACTACAATATTCGATACAGCCGTTCAAGAAACAGATGCTTCTATTGTTGCGCCATGGTCAGCGCTGATGGTCGGACCCATAATAAGCAGGCCCGCAGCAGGCATATGCTACTGTATTACAACTCTATGTGTGCATGTCTAAATGCTTCACCGTCAGGAACGCCAAGACACACCGTCTTAGCAACCTCATTCAATCCTCTTCTTTCCCTCCTCCAAGCCAAGTAGTCGTGCGTCACTCTTGCCTCGCTCATGTCTTGTCCCGACCAGTGACCCAACAACGGGACTCTGTGAGACCTTGGACAACTTCTCCTGATACGCTTCGATCTGCGGAGGCTGGCGATTTAGCTTGGGCCAGTTGACCTAGCGGATTTGTCAGCGGTGCCCGATTGGGGGGAAAGCTTGCAGACTCACGTAAAGTGTGCCATTACTCCAGATGAAGTTCAAGCATGCTGCTGCTGTGAGCAAGCTGATAAGCATCAGCAGTCGTAATGGCCATGTCGCTACATCTGGTGCCCTCCTCGTCAGACTCCCGACCAGTATGAAGAATACGCTCGCTGCCAGAATGTATGGGATTGCCTGGATGAAGGTTGGTCGCCGATCGGCAAACAACAGCTGCCCACCGATGCCGGAATCACTCGGTAGATAGCTGCCCAGGAATAGATCAAATGCGTCTTGTCGTGGCCCGTCCCGAAAGTTGTTCAAGCAGTAGCGAGTGATGGAGTTGTTGAGATCTTGGAGTGCGCCTTGCTTGGTCCGCACCCCCAGCCTTGTGAAGTCAGTCTTCAGAGCGCCTGTGCCCGAGTATGATTTGGACACGACGTCGGCATTGTCGGCCCACACGTTGCGGAACAAGAACTCGAATGCTTTGTCTTCTTCGGCACTCTCGCCCTCGCGCATCAAGCCCAGATCGATGAGCATGCGCGACAGAATGTAGCGGCCAATCATGCTCTGCACAACATTGGTGCGGTCGAGACAGTCCATGCAGTTGGTTCGAACGACGGCAGTCTGATGTCGACGGACTTCAACACGACCGGTATCACCCGGCATGTCGACACCGCGGAAATATCCATGCTTCAGAACGTGCGGCTCCAGTTGATCCATGAGTAGCTTCGCGCGATGCCATTGCAGCCCCTTTGTCTCGTTATGGAAATCAAAGTAGACGTAGTGCAGGCGGTCGTACGACGTCTGGGCATTGCCGGGCTCAATGATATGAAATCTCTCCGAGGTGATCTTGTCGCCCTGTGTGTTTTCAGTAGGCGCGTGCACCAGCTGTTCTACCATCTGCTCGTAAGCCTCCTTGACCCGCTGTTCGCGGCCCTTTTGATTGACCAGATTCACGAGCCAGTTGTCGCCATACAGTCGTATCTGCTCGGCAAAGTGCTTCTTTGCGGCAGGTACGGCGGTGTCTACTCCTCGCACCTGGAGCTTGGGCGTATACTTTAGAGTGTTGATCTCGGACCAGTAGACTGGCACGCTTCCTCGCGTCTGAACATATGCAAGCACCTGTGTCTCCTTGCCTGCACTTCCGCCGACTGCGCCGTTCTGGTTTGAGCCAAAGCCCCCTGGGCCTCCCGAGGCATTGTCATTTAGGATGATGGCCTGCTCCGTCTCGTTGAAATTGGATACGTTGCCGTTTTCGTCGATGCCTCGCGAAAAGTAGCGCGTGCCGGCCTTCAGTCGCGATCGCCGCGTGATGAGGATGAAGGTCAGTGGTGTGCCTTTGATGGACGTGTTCTTGATTTCCAGCATGCCGTACATGACAGGCAGGATGTAGGGGTCGACATCAGGCTGCTGTCCGCTCGAGTGCCTGCCGTAGCTGTTGCTCAGGCCGCCTCTAAAGTCGACCAGGTCGCTCTGCACGAAGCGGTTCCAGAAGAAGCGGTCGTCGGAACGCTTCCATAGCGGCGTGGCGGGGTCCGCGTGGGCCTGGCGCTGGAAGCTGTTGGTAATGTCGAACGAGTATGAGAAGAACAGCGGGGACGACTTGACGAGCGTCTTGAGCAGGCCGAGGTAGCTGTCCTCGTCCGGGTCGTGCAGCGGGCGCTCGCGTAGGGGCAGGAACTCGGTCGCGACGACGCGGTAGATCATGTGGCCCTTTATCCTGCCCACGCGCTCGGCCTTGGTGATGACGATGATGTACTTGTCTGGGGCGCATCAGCCGCCCGCCTGGGTGGTTGCAGGAGCAGGAGCAGGTGCAGGGTGAGGGGAGGGGGCGTACCTAGCCGCAGCTTGATGATGCCCAGGATGCCCGCGATGCTCGACACGCGCTTGGAGCCCAGCAGCTTGCCATCGTGCAGGCGCAGGTCGCCCGACGGCCGGTCGACGACGAGCGTGGGCGCCGCGGGCGAGGACGGCGACGAGAAGGCATAGTGCGACGGCGACGAGTGCAGGTTGATGTCGCGGTACGGGAGGGCGGTGGCCATGGCGGCGCGGGGGGTGTCGAGCTGTGGGCCGTCGCTGTGATGCCGTCGCTGTGGTCTTGTCGCAAAGCTATTTTCCCCAAACGACCTCGACCTTGGTGGACATGGGCCGCCCGTCGTCATCGCGATAGAGGGCCACGCACGGGCCATCTCCGTGCACCGTCCACCCATCTTCAACTGCAACTGCGACACCACCACCACCACCACCTGCACCCATCCTCGCCCGTGCCCTCCCCTCCGCCATCCTCTCCCACACGCACCAGCCTCCGCCTCGCACTCACGCCCACGCCCACGCTCTGCGCCCGTCCACACCGTCCGCGCCCTCGACCCGCCCGCGCCGCGTCATTGCCCCCCATGTCGGCCAGAGTGCAGCAGGGACAGCGGCCTGGAGGCTCCAGGTTCGCGCAGTTCAAGCTGGTGTTGCTCGGTACGTGGTGCTGCGGGGGCCGCTGATGTCTTGTATTGCCCGCGCTGACCTGCACAGGCGAATCCGCCGTCGGAAAGGTGCGCATCACACCAAGGCAGCCGTGATCGTGGCTAACTGACAGCTCCCAGTCGTCGCTCGTGCTGCGCTTCGTCAAGGACCAGTTCGACGACTACCGGGAATCCACCATCGGCGCCGCCTTCCTCACGCAGACCATCGCCCTCGACGAGAACACAACCGTCAAGTTTGAGATCTGGGACACGGCCGGCCAGGAGCGCTACAAGTCGCTCGCGCCCATGTACTACCGGAATGCAAACTGCGCAGTCGTGGTATACGACATCACACAGGCTGTGAGTGGGCCTCTTGTTGCGTGCCAAGCGTGCAGCAGCGTACTGACAGCACGCAGGCGTCGCTAGACAAGGCCAAAGCCTGGGTCAAGGAGCTCCAGCGCCAGGCCAACGAGAACATCATCATCGCGCTTGCCGGCAACAAGCTCGACCTGGTGACCGAGTCGCCGGACAAGCGCGCCATCCAGACCGCCGACGCCGAGCAGTATGCGCGTGAGGCTGGCCTCCTCTTCTTTGAGACGTCTGCCAAGACGAGCGAAAACGTGCGGGAGCTGTTTACTGCCATCGCGAAGAAGCTGCCGCTCGACCAGGCTGGTCCACGCAATCTGAGGCCAGGCCAGCAACGACAGGGGGTCAACCTGCGGCCCGAGGCCAACCAGACGCAGGGACCAGGAGGTTGCAACTGCTGAATGTCCGACCAACAACACCGAGGTCCAATGTACAGGCACGTCGCACGCACGGCCAGCTTATGCCAGTGAGCGAGTCTGCGCCACCAGAATTAGAGGTACATTTCGGCATCTCACCATCTCTGTTTACTTTGTGAATTGTGCTCTTTTCAAGGGGCAAATCTGGGGCTTGGAGTACGGGTTCATCATTGCAAATTCAGTCGTAAATTACAGAAGACGCGAGGGGCTACCTGACAATCTAATACATGATTTCAACATCCATCTTTCTTTGGCCGGCCATTTCCAACTTCTTGCGGTTTATCCGCCCAGCCACCCGCTCACCCAATAATGCTTGTAATTTCGAATGTCCACGGCTCAAACCTGTCATAAAACTTCCCCAACTCATATACAGTCACATTGCCTCCTGCTCCCTCGCTCCAATACGTATCTTGCGGGGCAAAGCCGGTCATGTACATTCTGTCACATGGTGGTTAGAGGTTGCACCACGGTTGTGCCCCACGACTCACCCGTTGCTGCTCCATTGCCTCTTGACGACCACCTGGCTGAAGCCCTCGGATATTCGAAAGGACCACTTTTCTTCTGAACCTTCCTTGGGTGGCTCGCATGGAAACCACGTCGTATCAGAGTACATTGGCACCTCGCTCGCCACGTTGCATGTAAACCCTTGGTCCTGGATCATGAAAGCTGCAAAGTTGAATTGACCATAGCTGCCTGGATCGCTAGCGATGTAGGCGCGGAAGTCGACGGCCTGGAATGTGAAGGGCGAAGCAGTGAAAGAGGTTATTGGCAACGCTAGGCACAGAGGCAGGAATGCGGAAAGTATAGGGTTGAGAAGATTCATGGTTACCACAGCTTGTTTCTAAGGCATAGTGTTGTAAAGAAACTGCTGCGCTTTTGCCTCGAGTCGGGTCAAACTTATATATTAAGAGGCAAGCAGGAGATGACTATTTAGAGTCACACAAAGCCACCCTGCGTGTCTGCCAACTGGCATGGTACAGCGCCGCGCGAAAGACCATCCAGCGAACATCCGCTCGTGTCACGTTAATTCTCGGTGAAAGATTTCATTGCTGGGTGGCTAGCTGATTCCGAGATGTCACAGCCTGGGTGCATGACGAGAGTCACAAGTAACACGCAAGGATAGGACGAAGTAGTGCACGCCTCATGGGCGCAAGACATGCCAACGCAGATTCCTATTCGGGAAGTCAGTCAAACATAGCGTCCTCCCATATCTATGTCCACGACATACGGGTCGGTCATAGCCTCCCATGCAATACTCAGGTGGTGCCAATTGACGTGGCTCAATACCTAGGTGTGTCGTACCGCTACACGGAACAGAACGTGGGGCTGTAGCATGGTCGAACTTGTGCCAAATTTGGAGCATCTCTGGACTGCAATCACATGCTGCAGGGCTCGAGCGGGATTACTGAGAATACCTACGGAGACCTCGAGGTTTAAAGTCATTTGGATGTGAGTTTTCTTCTGTGCAAGCGCCCAAATTCAGCATAACCGCTGTTCAGTGGTATTTCAGCGTCATCATTTATTGTCCCCAATATAGTCTTAGACAGCTGGATCAAGCCCTGTGTTTGACACAAGTGTCCCGAGGTCCACTCGACCCATCATCAGCCATTCCCAACTGCGAATTGCAGTAATCAAGTCGCAGCCGTGAACACAGTCAACGCAATGGGGACCATAGAGCCTGCCATCCTCGACATCTTCGCTTGCGAACTGACATTTGGGAGGCACATACGGGCGTAGTATTGCAGTTCCAGACACATCACACGCACCACGCCTGTCTGCCATATTAATCGCCCATTGTCAAATTCCGGTCCCAAGATCCATTGTACGACTACCTGACGCGTTCAAATTTTCATCGCCAATATTACAATCAACATTAAACCCTGGAGAAGAAGGATGTAGGTATTTGTGGTATCGCAGATCATTGCGATTAAGGTCTTTCTTTGTTGTTCGGCACGCCGTAGTCGTGCTTTCCAAGCTTTACATGCTTTACATACAGCCCGCCCTCCTGAGGCCAATATTTCAAAATCGCGCCTTACTGCGGCATCTACTTCGGATCGTATGAAAGAAAGCAACGAGAATCTATCCGAGTCCACATACCCACAGATTCCTGGTCAAATCATGACTGGCTATGGTTAACCTGGTCGCATGCGCCGTGTGACGAGCTGGCGCCGTTCCAAACTCCACGTCTGCAGCAGCCAAATGCGCGGAATAGGAAGATCGGTGCTCGACGGTACATATGCTTCTGTGTGGGATGTCGTTGAGTACCAACACCTGTACCCAGATACCTTTCTGGTCCAAGTCATCATACTCGTTGCACCTCAATCATCTTTTCGATGTCGCACGGGAGGGTGAGGCCCTGGGAGAATGGGTCCGCGAGTGTATCGAAAGCGCTGTCGCTGTCTTCCCTTTTGAATGGAAGCCTGGACGGAGCCAACGACAAACAAGCAGCAAGCAGCAAGCAACGCGTTGCTTAGTCAGCATTGAGCTTGTTGACTTGCGTCGTGCTCCCAAACGTCCTGCAACATCAACTTGCTCGCAACCAAACAAACCATCGCGTCTTCATGTTGGAGTCCTCAGAGATGTGTTTCGCCAGCACATGTCATCTAAGCGCACCTACAGGATAACTATCAGCATCAGATACGCTGTATCAGTACCAACAGCGTAAGAAGCACGACAGCGAGCCCCTCAATTGCTTCCGCGCTCCCATTTGCCGGAGCTGGAAAGCGGTAAATGCGCGAGGCGACTAACAACCTGACCATTGCAATGCTTTTCTCGACGCCTACTGCGTCTCTCGGTTGCCATATACACCTTCCTGCAACCTGAACAAAAACAATGACTTCCACCACACCAATCAAACTCGCCATTCTCGATGACTACCACAACATAGCAGCGCAGTACTTTGCGCATATTGACCGCACAAAACTGGACGTCACAGTGTTCAAGGACACGCTTCCCGCATACTCGCACCCCAAGACCAGCGATGCGGCCCGCAAAGCGCTCGTCGAGCGCCTCCAGCCTTTTTCTGTCTTGTCGACGATGCGCGAACGAACACCCTTCCCAGGTGGGTTAATGCGAAAACTCCCGAACCTCAAAATCATACTGGCGACCGGTGGGAAATTCGAAAGCTGGGACATGGATACGATCAAGGAGCTAGGGATCAAGGTATATGCAGCACCAGGGAAGGGTCGGACAGACGGGAAGGGCAGCGGACTGTCATCCCGAGCCTTGCCTGTCAAGAAGGGTGGTGGACATCCCACTACACAGCACGTGTGGGCGTTGATACTGGCATTGGCACGCAACATCGCAGCGGATGATGCCGTTGTGAAGGGCAAGGGCGTCGCGCCAGGATGGCAGACAGAACTTGCCATCGGCTTGCCCGGAAAGACACTGGGCTTAGTAGGTCTTGGACGAATAGGATCACATGTCGCGCGAGTAGGCGTGCTTGCCTTTGGTATGAAGATCGTCTGCTGGAGCGCCAACTTGACGCAAGAGAGGGCCGATCAGCTGGCTGCAGAGGCGGGCCTGCCCACCTCTGGCGCAGGCATGGCAGATGAGAATGAGAAGACGTTCAAAGTTGTCAGCAAGGAGGAGCTGTTTAGTACGGCTGATGTCATCACTGTACATTATGTGCTCAGCGAGCGGTCGAAGGGTATCGTAGGCGCGCAAGAGCTGCAGTGGATGAAACCGACGGGTGTGCTCGTCAATACCTCGAGGGGACCGCTTGTTGACGAAGCAGCCCTTCTGGACACCCTTCGCCACGGTCGCATTCGCGGTGCGGCACTGGATGTTTTCGATATTGAGCCTCTTCCAGCAGACAGCCCATGGCGCAACGAAGACTGGGATGCCAAGGGTAAGAGCAGAGTCCTGCTCACGCCACACATGGGATACGTAGAAGAGGGTACCATGCGAACATGGTACGAAGAGACGGCTGAGAATGTGGAAAGGCTGGTGAACGGGGAGGAGCTATTGCATTGCATTACGTAGAAAGCTTATTCCGCTCCCGGCGCACGCATTTCAGGTCTTGGCCTTAGCCTCGCTCATGGCTTCTCATTTTGCCCAGTCCTCGCAACACTCTCGCTCAAGAGGACGTACCAGGTCCGGCGAAGATCTACCTCCTCTCCTTAAGGGTTGGTCAAGATCTTGCCTGGTCGGTCGTCGAAGATGGTGGGCTAGGGTCCAGCCTCTATGAATAGAGCAAGGATGATCGCCCGTTCTGAGGAGACGCGAAGATATCCCATGAGCCAAATGACCGCCACACTGGGTAGAGTGTAGGCATGACTGCTACTTGGGATTGCCGAAAGGTCTGTAATACTCGCTATCCCCAATTATCAGGCATTCGACCAGTGATTGCGCAGTTTCTAGACCCTTGTGAAAGTCGACGACCAAAGCCAATGCCACAATGTCTTCACAATACACGTCACCAACCAACCGTGAGTCGTATATACCCCTCTAGTGTCATGGCGAAGTCAGGAAGATTTTCAATTTTACCGTGACAGAAGTAAGCAGATTGCCGAAGACGACGAACATGCTGCCACGGACGCAATCGTAGAGCCATGGATGGATCAGGCTCGCTGTAGAGACTTTGTGGTTTGCTGATTCTTCAATTCGATCAGATCAGGGCGCTGACGAGGCTAGCTACGGACATGGTACGGAGGAGGCACAGCATCAAGAAAGCAATCACCATCAGGCAAAAGGAGAAATGAACAATCAAGTCGAGGAGGAGGTTTTGGAAAGTCGTTGGCAAATGACAGGTCAGAGGTGGAAAACTCCCATTATTCCCGCAATGGGTGACACTGACATGGCAGTGATTGTAACATCATGGTAACTATGATATCGATCCGATGAACATTTGAAGAGCCGCGAGAAGCGTCAATAAGGCACAACCAAGAAGCCGTGTGGCGGTTCTGTAACGCCTGAAATGTGATGAGAAAGTTAGCTAGTCCATACGAGGTCGCAGACCCACCACAAGACAAGAGTCTATGTCCGAGAAGTGGAGTATTTGTAGCACCGGGCGAGATATGTCAGCTCCGTTTCTCACTACAGTAACACGATTCCGCCGCTAACGAACATTTCCACATCAAATGAACCAAACTCACCCCTCAAAGCTAGCTTCAGTCTCGCTAAAATCTCGGGTCATGCAACGAACCACGCAACGCCCTCCCGTACCGCCAACGCCACGACTGTGCACTACGGAGGAAACGCTCGCCACATCTCTATACTCACGGACCGTTTCGTAGCGGACGGGAAAAGGAAATTATCTTTGCATAGCCGTTGGCAGGCGAATGTACCCCTTTTGCAGTATTTTGCATTTCATGAGGTGGTGTGATCACCGAATGCCAAGTGAGGCTACGAGAAACGAGTCGTGGTCGGCTGACGATTGGATGCGGACACCGAGTCCGGCAATGTGATAACGGTATGTCACATTGCAGGTCTCAGCCCTAGGGAAGGGTGGGAAACGGATGGCTTGTTGAGCTGCGCGGCTGTACTGTGTATTGTACAGGATAAGCGTATAGTGATTGTTCAAGCGCAGACGTCTGTGGGCAGAGTCGAAGGAAGTGCTGGATGTGGTGAAAGATGTCCAAGAGAAAAGTCTCTACCGACTTCAGATCCCGATATGCGCCTTATCCTGTTATGTCAAGTCAAAAGGCAAATGTGAGCCAAGTGAGGCCCGCCCTGCACGTCAATGAACTTGGCGGCGCGCCAGACGTAGCGACACCTTAATCCCGAGATGCGACAACGGATCGGTGTAAGATCGATTTGATGTCTTTCTAGACGCGTGCATTGCGGCACTTGTATTAGCCGGGACTCTGGCCCGTGTGCACTGTTAGTGGATCAGGTATGATGGAGGTGCCGGGTCTCGATTCATTTGCGACCATCCACCACCCGCCATGAATCAGAAAATCTACTTTCTGACTTGCTTCTTCACCCTCAATCAAACATCGCCAGTGGTATAGAAAGAAATATAAATTATGGCAATTCCAGATGAGAAGCAAATAGACTGTCCATGAAATAATGATACGATGCGGACGGACATGTAAGGTACCTAGGTATGTGATTCGCAAGCAAGACGAGAGATATAAGGGTATGACCGAAACCAAGTTGCTGGAAATGCCACGCCATGCAGACAATTTGTGACCTAATGCTTGCTCAAGGATAAATTGAGGAAGGGATGCCCTTTCGAATCCTCGGGGAACGTCCATGCCTTGCCACCGGTGGTAGGTCGCCGACCGTAAACCTGAACACCTTGGGCGATGATCCACAAGCGATGCTCACGGCAAAAAAGAATAATCCAAATAGGACCCGAGGCCCGAAAGTAGCATCCCGGCCACGTGTGATGCACGAGGTCAGCCTACAGGTGATGTCGCTCATTATTGGCATCGATAGGAGACGAGTCTTGTGCAAGGGAAGTCCTGCTGAGACACATTTGCCAGGACGTGCACGGATGTCGGGTGGGTTGATGTTAACCCGCGTAGCGTGCAGTCTAGTCTGACAATGAGGTGGTACTATGAGATGGAGTTTTGGAGGTTGTTGCCCACTACTGACTAGTACGTCGACTAACATCCAATTGTGGATGCTGGTCTAGCTCTTCAGGGGCATTTCAATTGCGGAGATGCATTAGCCTAGGCCGTGCGGCTCTTTCCAAGTGTCGATCATCATATCATTCCGATGGTCGTGACATGGATGAATAGTTGCCTTTGGGAACATCAGTCGAGCCTCGAATGGTTGTAGATAGCGTGGGTTTTCAAATTAACGGCATGAATCCTGGGTGGGAAAGCAACCAGCAAGCTTGAAATGTCGGCATTCAAAAGTAGGACGACTCAAGCATTGTATCGTAGGAGTCCGCCCACAAACATAGTCCTGATGAAAGTCTTACTGTTTTCCTTCATCCTCTCGGATCCTGCTGTGTGTCCAGTTCAAGTGGTGTGTTTGTGGTGTGTTAGCTTCTTGTGGTGTTGTAATTCGAGAAAGGCGCCGAGATCGTCTCGTCTAGTGTGTGTAGTGGCAGCAGGTTACAACATAATCCGAAGAACTCGTTCCAATACGGAACCTCCTAAACGTGCCGACCCTGCGGTGAGTTGGAATCTCGGCGCGGAGGATACTTAACACGAACGGTGCTTCGCGTGTTCCTAGGTTGATTTGTAGGCATGGGACTGCAGCACGAAAGGTATCGGGCAAGGCTTGACGGAACTACGAGAGCCATGTCTTGGGCTATATTGGATGGCGGAATATAGGTTACGTAGTGGACATGAGACCCCCGTGGCTGTCGCGACCCATGCTTTAGACGTTACATGGACCGCGAACGACGTTGATGACATGCAGCTCGATATATGCATGTTCCGTACCTGTGGCAGGATAGATTGCTTCGACGGTCGTTGCGTACCCTTTCGGCAGACGCGCCCCGGAGACGGTTGGCGGGTAAATGTGAGAATCTGCCATGCCCAGCAAATTATTGAGATCGATGCATTTGGGAGGCGTCTGCTGAGTTCGTGCTAGGGATTTTGCCTGTAGCCAGGACTGGATGATGCTGAACATTCTCTGCATGGCAGGGGTTGGGAACGGCATTCGCTTCTTCGAGTTATATCGGGAGCGTTATAGTTTCGGGGCAGGTAGCAAAACTCAAGCAGCCTCGCATAAACGGCCAAAGCTATGTCCAGATTCCGAGGAACCCAAATGTAGCGGAATGAGCATAGCGCCGATACTGCAGTCAGGAGATGCCCTTTTCCCAAGTCCACCTCGATTGAGTGTCGACGCTCCAAACTTGGGTGCGATGTTGCCCATTGCCCAACGTACCAAGCATGCGGAAATGTGTTCGCGAACGGGTAAATCGTGCAGAGCAGCGAGATTGCCTTGCCGGCGCTTCCCTGTGCGTATCTTGCGTGTCGACCAATCACGAAATGCAAGCGATGTGGTTTTGCTCACGCGGACACTCAAGCTCGCTTTTTGGATAGATACAAATGCAATGTGTTAATGTGCACACACTGCTATTACCCGGGATATGGCGTAAGGACCAGCGATGGTCGGATGTTTGCATGCGGGACCAAGGGACTGCTCGCGCGGGATTGTGCGTGGGAGCGAAGGGAGGGCGACAAAAGAAGCCATACCGTGCCTGGAACAGCAATGAGCAGCAGCCATGATGGCAGTCTGAGATTGCGACACAGAATGCCGAAGGTTGGGTGCCAAGGTGTTGCGGCTGGAGCGTTGCGGATGACGAGGCATGCGCACCGTTCCTTCTGCCGTCGCCTGCCTGTGCTGTGCTTGCTCCAATAATGGCATCGCGAGCGGTCGCTTCGACACGCCACACACAGCTATCTTTCTAGACGCACAATCATGCTCTTGTTTCATTGTTCGTGGGGCAGCGCGAGCCTACAAGGCGCACCGGAGAAAGCAAGTGCAGAGCACCAGAAGAAAAAAGGAAAACGGGCGGACGCAGACGATTCCAGTCGGGCTAGGCTGCGAGTCAGACCTTCATCTCATCTCGTCTGGAACAGCTTGCTGGATTCAGTGCGCGATGTGAACCCAACGCTTCGGGCCAGGGACGAACGCTCTGCGCGGCCGTGGGCAGCGTAATTAGCCCGTCGCTGTGACGTGACTGCAGGCCGAGGCGAGCGCTCCAAGACGCCGACTTGGCCGGGCGACCGACAGCTTGGGACCGGGAGGAGGCAGCCAACCGATCAGCTCGGCTCAGTCGACGGCGCCGCGCTGACCATGGCCCTGGATGCACACTATGACGCATCGGGGCCTACCCCTGGCGGCGGCGGTGTTGCTGCAAGGGTGCGTTGCAGGCTGTGGTAAGGCAGCTTGTCCCGACTGACGGCAGCCTGCTGCTGGGCAGGGCAGAGACAGCAGAGAGCGCGGAGACGCGCCGGGAGGAACAGCGTCCGGCACGCCCTGATATAGCGTCAGCGTGCGCGGTGGCAGCCGCTACATGTGCTACAGTACTGCGGGTACAGTATGCTCGCTCGGCAGCACTGTAGCAGCGCGGATCCCGCGCTCTGACGGGCACAACCGCGCATATCGAGCCCGCGCTACAGTGAAAAGGTATGGGAAAAAGCACAAATCCGGCCAGCGTGATGTGCGCCAGCGCCAGCGCCTGCTGCCACGGCCCTCTCGAAGCAGCCCACTGTGCAGGCCACCACCCAGACACATGACGAGGCATGCGATGCGGCATGGGCTGCGCGTTGACGCCCAATCGAGGCGCGATGGACAGCCAGCAAGCTCTGAGTGCTGTTCGGCGTGTCGCAGACGGAGTGCACGTCACCGCGTGCCACACGACTGCGATATGTACGATGGACGTTGTGGCAGGCCGTGAGCCCCCTTCTGTGGACGGCCAACGGGACCACGTGCATGGTCCATCCCAAAGCGGCGCCCCCACGCGTGCGGGGAACCATCACCTGCATCCTGGGAGACGATGCGGCCCATGCCCAACAGCACTCAGCACTGCACCGTCGAGGGGCATCCACGGTGACCTCACCGACTTTCGCACGGCGGCAGCTTCACGTCAGAAGCCCGACCACAAGCAGGCACAGGTTGGCAAGCGCCCCCACGAGGCGCCTCAGACGCTCGCAAAACGAGCACGTTCTCGCGGTCGGGCCCTTTGCTGCCGCAGTCGACTCGTGTGTGGCTGCTGCATGGCGCGAATAGAGTAATTTCTTGTAGCTTCCAGCACGGTGCGAGACGAGACGCTGCCGCAGCTGACCGTGCCGGCGGACGTTGGCGCTGAACGGTGTCGAGCAGCTCGCCGTTGCTGGCCTGCTGTACCGGGCCCGCGACTCTTGGACGATGCTGCGGCGGGCGACTGAGGCAGGCAGATTGTGCAGCTGCGCACTGCGCGCAACGGCCTCGGTCTCGTTCGCATCTTGTGCAGGGCCTATGCCTCTGGCCGTCGTGCGTGCTCGTGCTGACGCTCGTGCGGCGTTCGAGGGCAGCCCAGTGCGGCGCGCAGCGGTGTTTCGGGGATTTTTAATTCACCCACGGCTGCCAATCGCACGCCGCAGCGCCGCAAAGGACCTCGGGAGCCAGCATTTTCCACGGCTCGACGAGCGGCAAGCGAAGGGATGCACCGGGGCACATGATGAGACACGGTCGTGCACATCACATCTGCCCCGCGCGCCGACAGGGCCTGCCATGCCCGCCAGTGCAGAGCGTGCTCCCTCCCTCCAGCACGGCTTGGCCAGCCACGAGCAGCACTACCGGTACAGAGATGACAGGACGTCTTCGGTGCGGGCGCGCGTCGGCAGCAAACGACCGCGCCTGCGACCGCGACCGCCACCAGCGTGCGCTTGCGTCGCCGTCGTCGCATCGCCGTCGTGCCTTGGCCCCGTCGCTGCGCGCTGTTGCGCTGGGGAGAGGCCTTCCGCTTCCGCGCATCTTCACTCTCCACCATGCAGTAGCGTGCAAGTCGTGCGTGCGCAGCCTGCCAGCGTATCCCGGCACGCCCAGATCCACCGCCTAGCGCGTCTCCCAAAGCCCCCCAGTGCCCCCCGACAAGGCATAATGTAACTTGCAAGCTCTCGCGCAACATGGTAGGCCGACAGGGGTGCATGCAGTCTCGATGATTTGCTGCCCAGCCAGCGATCCTCCGACCCTACTACACCGCAAATTCTTTGTATATCACACTTCGGTCTGGCGCGCCCTCCGTCGCTTGCGGGCGTGACGTTCCCCCCAACTACATACCCTGACCACTTCCCCGGACACTGCAGCTTCACTCCCCAACGCTTCACTTCGCACAGAGTACTGATCTCCATCTCGACAACGCTGTTCCTGCAGTGCGAGTCCAACCGCCCGATATAGCATGGCTGTTCGCCCCCACTCCGTCTGAGAAGCCCGCTCTGCATCTTCACCTCCGCCTCACCTCTTGGAACCGTGCTTCTGTTTCTGTCCCGTCGTGGTGTTGCTACCCTCGACCTTTTGCCTCCCGCTCATCATATCAATACGTCTTCAACGTCTTGGGTTGTCCTACCGGCGACCCACCCAAGCCTGTTCACCCTGGCTACCAGACTTCTTCCCGCTCTCCACGCTCCCCACTCTCATTTCCATTCCTCGTTGACTCCGCCCTACAACTACGACGACCCAAAGTCAGATCGCTCATGGTCGGCCCACAGCGGCCAGAGGGGCTCTGACGACATCTTCTCCATGTCGAGAATGCCGGCCGGAGGACCCCGTTCAGAGCATACTACCCCTCATCCATCACCCATTCAGTCCTACTCGGGTATGCAGCCGCCTCAACGTGGCAGCCCTCGGGAAGGCCCGTCGAGTCATTCTGTCTCTCTTCCGCCCTTGCGCCAGCTGTCGAGTACACCGCCCACTCCATCTGATCGCAGGCATGGCGATCCATTTCGTTCCATCCTCAATCCCCAGGCGGAATTGGCTGAACAGCAACGGGACAGACGGCGGAGTGCGACTCAAATGGACTCTCCCTCACCAATAGACACGCCACATTCGCAGAGTCTACCTTCAATCAGCCGACCCACCAGCGTGGACTCTACCCAGGATGATCATCAGCCTCCACGGCAGTTTCAACCGCCAGGAAGACCTTCTGCAAGGCACATCCTGAGCCCGACATCTCCTCGACTACACAGAACGCAAAGCCTCAACCTGCTCAATCCGCCAACGGGAACCATTGATGCCCATCAATCTCCATTTCTGACGGCTAGCACACGTCCGTCAGACTCCATCATGTCTCAGCAGTCTCTACCCACGCCACCTGCGGGCAGTCGACCGTCCTATTTCCCGCCCATGTCTGCGGCGGGCGCAGGGCCACCCCAGAACATGGTTCGCACCGAAGTTCGCCGACCCAGCATTGGCTTTCCCCAATCCGGGAGTGCTAGTCCAATCACCCAATATTCTCCATACAGTCAGCCTGCCTCCGTCGCGTCCAGTCAATTTGAGACCCCCAACGCACCAGGACACTATATGGCCAGGCACCCAAGTTTGCAAATGCACGAGACTCGGCATTCGGCGGGTCCAATGGGTGTGGAGCGCAACATGATTCCCATGGCTCCGTCAAGCCAGAGCAGTATCCAAATCATGACAATCAAAAGCAAACAAGGGCACAACGTACAGATTCCCGTCGACGTTCAAGCTGCGTCCAAGATGGCTGACGAAAAGAGGCGTCGCAATGCAGGCGCTTCTGCTCGATTCCGTGCCAGAAGGAAAGAGAAGGAAAGGGAAGCTTCTATGAGCATCTCGCGATTAGAACAGCAATTGCGGGATGCCCTTGAGGATGCCGAATTCTATCGAAGCGAACGAGACTACTTCAAATCCATCGTTTTCCAACAAGACCGACCGGAGAGGCATCAGGCGAGACCGGCTTCACCCCGTTTGAGACGCCCGTCTACAGATCCGTCATACCCCCCGTCGTCTACCAGGGGTGGCTCAGAAGACTCGTATGCCGACTATGAAGAGGAGATCCGAGAAGAAGAGCGCAATGTACGGAGACGAACAAGTAATTACCATCCAGTTTCCGGACCTCCACCAAACGAACTAAGTGGACCCGCAAATTCGTTGCAGAACTATCCAGGACCCGTCTTCCCCACAATCAACCATATGGCTGCTCAGAGCATGCCTCAGGGTCAACAGCAAACGCTGCGTGAGCAAACGCACCCTTCCACAACTCAGCAGCTTCCGTCAGAACGCCCAGTTTATCGTGATCCTTTCCCTGCGGACAATGGCCGATATGAGAACAGGAGCTGGGCACCCGGGCATGGCCATCGTCGCGACAACTAAACATTCCCTTACATTACCTCTTCCTTTTATTCATGTGGAGACTTTCCTTTCAAATCTCCTTGTCATCGTGCATTGGCGGACAAATCCATTGAGTTGCTAGCACGCGAGCACAACTCTTGCTATATACCCCACGGGCCTCGTTGTCCGAGCATGTCTCTTGTCCTGTCGCCTGAGGACTTGGGCGCATCATTAGAACTGCATCTAGAATACTGAGTCCCCGCGGACAATTTCGTCAACTGTTACCAGATTGTATAAATACGCCTTTTTCCTCGAAACATCGAGAGAGAATTCCATAATTTCATCACCAACACTATACAGAGATCGCACTGCTTACGGTTACATGGGCCTATGCCGCAATGCAGCATTTCTATCACAACAAGACTTCAACGCAGCAATCCATACTTTTGATCATCTTGGTCTCTGCTTTTCTCTCCTGTATGCTTCTTGTCATTTGCATCTATAGATGCTACCTTAAGCTTAACCGAAACGATTCCAGGCAGTCAGAACTTCATGCCACAATGTTGCCGAAGCGCAGCGCTTTTCTTTTGGAATTTACCGTCTTGCCGGACGTTTTTCAAATTCGTCCAATGTCTGGAGCAAACCAACGCTCCCAGAAGTAAATGCATCGTCCAACGCGACCTAAGACTCAAGACATAGACTACAACCATATCTTCCTCACCTGTTCGCCGGACCCATCAACCTCGTATAGGGCTTGAAGGGATGTTGGCTTGCGGCACGCACTTGGAGCTTGACTTCGACGATGTATGATTAGCCGCCACGCGACCTATGCATGGTTTTCTGCATCGCAGAAGACGGAGGTGCAGCTGAACCCAGCGCCGTTTGAACGTCAACGTTTATACCAGGAAATTGAACAGTCTACCAATCAGCGCCAACTTCAGTGCGATAAGGGCAACTACAGCACAGACAAGTGATACTGGCTGGCTACGATCATATCCGGCAGCACGCTAATCATTGGCCCCGCGCTGCTCGCCAGACCCAATTGATTGGGTGCAGATTTGGTTTTCTAGTAGGCTTGGTCACTTCCAGGTCACCTCATCAGCCGCGGCGTTTAGCGTCGGGACGCCCCTGGATCCTCCTCTGTCAATCTCGAAATTTTTGTCATGGCGCAATAATTCGTTTGGATTGGGTCCCAGCATGTACCGGTGTCCTTTGCCGCCACAGTGGTGCCACCTACGTAAGCCGTTTCACGCGTTAGCCCTCAGGGATAATTACCACATCGGGCATAGGCGACATCATTTCCGTGTGGTCACAACAATATCTCCATGGAACAACTCGACTGAGACGACCGATGTAGGCACCTGTTGGATATGCACCGAATTAGCCAATGATACTCGCGTGTAACTCATGATGCTCAACTGGGACGCAAGACTGGAGCGGCTCATAATTCTAGCAATGAAGTCAACTTGTTCTACGAACGTGATCACCTACGAGCCACTGTACCAACGCAGTGGATTCCAACGACGCCATGTTCAAAATCTTCCATGTCGGATTAAAATCCGGTGCAAGCCTTCTGGCAGCATAGCGCAGATCAGGCCATTTCGCGCGAAGCAAGGTTCGAGCTGAAACTTTGAGGACCGCGAGCATGATGCGCGATGCAACATAGTTTTTTTTAGCGACGGCTTGAGTTCCAAGCAGAGTCACCAAGAGTACGCCTGAGATATTGTCCGAGATGCCTGACAGGCCATGGAAACACAACTTCTAGAAAGATTCCTCTTCGCACGTTAGGCTGAGAATCGCATCAAGTCTCTCAAGCTATGCTGCTACGCAAGTCCAACTTCCGTGTTTGTTTATTCTAAACGGTCCGATTGCACAAGGATAACCTGGTCTCTCTTCCAAGTACCCCGAGTCCAAAAACCAGCTCCGCAACTCATGTAGACTCCTACACCCGTGGCCATGCTGCCGAGCCGTGAACTACAACACTGCTCAATGTCAAGCTACGATAATCCAAGTCAACAACGGACCGTCGCCCCTGTTGTCGGCAATTGGTATTCCCAACTTTGAATGTCAAGGTGAAAATTTCAGACTGTATCAGACCATTTCCCTCGCGAGGTTACAGGCATTGCCTATATAAGATGCATCTCACAACTTCGCCGCTATCGTCACGAGTCGTAATAGACCGCGCCTGCAGCCAGCACGTTGCCCCACAAGGCATCTTCTACCACGTGGGGTAGGGTTGCTCCCCACGATCCTAGTTCACAATGCGAATTAAGCTTTTAGAGACACTGAACCGGCATCTGTACAATGAATGCATCGATAGTCAAGTCCTTATGCTCAAGGTGCATTGACTTCGACTCTCCCGAGGTCTCGACCGAATGAGGACCGGAACTCTCTGAGCGCAACGTGCACACCATCTGGTCGAACAACACGCTTGCATTAGCGAGCACGGATCACTAATATTGACCGTACCGGTACCGACTCTATTTCGGGCCGGCCGCGAATGCTGCAGGCTCGGCTCCGGCTACATTCTCACCACGCTGCCGGGAAGTAGAGACTACGGTTCTATAACTGGGTACGAAGTACCGCCGACGTCTTGCACACGGCGTGCTGACTTGCGCGGGGCCAGGTCCATCCGCAAGGGGGCCATGTCCCCATCGTCGAACACGGACTTCTTTCCCATTCTTTTCACCGTGCATGCTTGCATGCATCGAGACATTTAGAACACCCGCGGGTGTTCTCTGCCCCATGTCACACCTTGGACACGTGTATACCCACACCGCATGTTGAACTGCTAGTGTGCATGCATCTGTCCACCAGATCTCCGGTAGGACGCAGTCTCTAGGCAAGCTTGATGTGGCTCAACACGACCTTGCGCGCCGCACCGCCAACTTCCGATATGCACGCAATGAACACCTGGCACATGCTTGGATGCAAGCCACTGCCAGCGCTCTACAGTCTACCACGCGCGTTGTCCAGTAAAGCGAAGGCGACGAAGCTAATAATAAGCTAACCACCAGCACCTTCGATTCCCTTCACCACTATCGGGGCGGCTGTTCCATCCGAGCCCTGCTCCCGCTATCGGCGCCATTCTGAGCTTTTCGTGTTACCTGTCGCCAGCAACGTCAACGCGACTCGAAAATTCTCGAGAAACAATGCGAGTGTGGGCCACCCCGGTCAAGCGCTTATGCGGGTGATGAGGGGGTGTTCGGATGCGAGTTTGCGCCATAAGGCCCGGCCCAAAACAAACCGTTGGTGCATGGAAGGCATGGTTACAGTACACGGCAGTTGTTGAGGATGAGTGCAATCCAAATTAACATGTCAGACGGCTTGTAAGTGCACGGTCCGAGTGACACGGCAGTCCCCCTGCGATGCGATGCGACGTAATCTGGGATCAGATAAAGGCCAGAGACATCTCGCGGATGTCGGGCATGGGAAGGTGGCATCAGTTTTCTGCGCCGTCGATCATGGCCATACGATGCGTGTAATATCGGTGCGCGGAGAACAGCGCGTGTGATACACAGGTTGAGTAATTGCCGCGATTGCGATTGGCATCTTGACCTGACTCCGTCCGAGCAACAGAGTCCTGAGGCACCTGGACACGGTGCATGCAAGTGTCAGCCATTTGCGTTTTACGATAACCTTCCATGAAGCCGGACCCGTACCTGACCTTGCCAAATTGCAAACAATACATTCTAAGCTACGCGACAGGGAACCCTACCATCAAACCGCCATCACCGTGACCGAAATCCTCACACGCCAGTTCCCAAGTCCTCCCCATGCACATGCACCCAAAGCGTCCGGTCCCACTCGCACTCGCAAGGATACCCCGTCCTCGTGTGCATGCCCCACCCACACGCTCCCACTTCCCCGGGTCGGCGCCAGAGCCCAACCATGCATGTCAGCACACGTTGGGATGGTGATGGCCCGCATCAAGGACACGGTCATGTGAGCCCCTGCGCAACATGTGGGCTCGGCGAATCACAAAATTCGGGTGACATGGAGGCTTTGGGAGAAGGTTTGAGTGGTCGGGTCGGACCGTCCTATCTCATGATGCAGTCTACTCTAGAGTTTGGCTGGTTTCGGGCTGCTGTCTGGGTGGGAGGCGGTGCTCCCCAGGTGACGTGTAATGACAGCATGGCCATGTCGTGATGGGGTATGGGTGCCCAGTTCTTCCAGCCAACTGGCTTCAACGTCACCTTGATGCTCATGTCTTGACATGGTTTGTGATTGCGCGACCTCGCTTGTTCCGCTACCAATTTGGAAATGCAATTCCACCTACATGTCTCAGAATTAGGGTGCAGCGCAACTCAACAACCTTTGCTTTTGGAGGGGCATGCGGCACACGTGCAGAGACAACGGTTGAGATTCGCCATCCTTCACTTGCTTTTTGGCCTAGTTATGCACACAGATTCGATTTGGACGACAAGTGCGCATTAAGAGCTGAGAGCACTAACTATGCGACATTTACTGTTTGTACATGTCAGGTACGGCCGATGTGGAAACGACATGGTGCCCTTTACGAGAACAGCCACCTTAAGCTAGCCGTGAGTCGGAATTGCACGTGGGAAGTGTTACACAGAAGATGCAGTCGGAAGGCACATTGCCAGGATTGATACCGCGAAGTGCCGTTGGGAGATGATCGGTCATCGCAGCGACAGAATGGTCACCGCCTCACACACACACGCCTCATATTCAGCGCATCCGACCTTTGCCTCCATATGGCAAGCTAGATGTGCAAACAATTCTTCTGCGCTGAGAACCTACATTGTGGTAGCGATGCAGATCTGTTGCGCGGCTCTTCCTTCCCCCACGACTGAATTACGAAGTCATGTCCATGAACAAGCACATGGCGAGGCATCTTCGTCCCGTAGATCTCGGAATGCATGCAGCCGCTGTCCTTTGATCAACGATCTTGCCCTGCCGCGGAAATGCCAATATCGCAACCGTGCGGATAGATTGGCGGGCAGAACGGGCGGGTCGACAGGCGGGCTGCAGAGTCATCATCGGTGTGACATGCGGTCTTGTACTGTACACTGCGGCTCGCAGACAGGGTGGACACAAAGCGCACGCAGATGGTCTCATCTCCAGAACACCGTGGGGTCCGCGGACGCTAGGTGGCGCGTGGATGCGTGCTAATTGCGAATATTCCCTGAAAGACGCAGTGTGTACTTACATTGCATCAGGCTGGCGCTGCCGTAGTCTCCTCGGAAGGCGGTGGCGTGGGGGAAGGCGGAATCTAGTGGGGGTTAATCGACGTGTTGCGGGTCGTGAGTTCTGCAAGGTGTCTCGATCGGGGCACAAGGCTGAGCACACGTGGTGTAGAAGGATGACGACTACGGAGTACCGCCTTGTGTGCCTCACCCACCGCCTACCGCGAAGCGCGTGCGCAGCGTGTTGAGCCGGCGCAGCGTCTCGGGCATGTCGTTGATGCCGCTCTCTGTGCGCGTCAAGCGGTAAGCCGAGTAGTTCTTGTTTTCCTGCAGCAGGGTGTCGATGAGGGAGAAGTCGCCGATGACACACTGGCCTGACGTGAGAATGTCCAGCGCATCGGGGTGGCCCGCGTCGCCGGAGGATGACAGCAGCGCCTCGTCGTCGTCGGCGTCGACTCCAATGTCTGACAGCGTGTCGGACCGGCGCAGCACGCCGCGCTCCTCGTCATCGGCATCCTGTTCTCGGGCCGCAGTCTCGTTTGCCAGTGCCTCGGCCGCGTCGTCAGTCGTCGCTGCCGCGGCTGTATTGGTGGTGGTGGTGGCGGTCGCTCCTGCCGACAGTTTTGCCAGCTTCTTCTTCAGCTCGCGGCGCTTCACGTGCACCGACACCATGACGAGCTGCAGGCACAGGACACACAGATCGAGGGCGCCCAGCTTCCACTTGCTGGTCGGGCCCTGCTGCCCGATGAAGTCGATCATCAAGCCGCCGTGCAGGTAGCCACGGGTGTCTTCGCCCGCCGTCGGTGCAGGGTACAGCTGGTGGAGGAGGAAGTTGGCGAGGAAGGCGCAGAGCACCAAGGGCAGGAACGGCTTGGGCTCGTCGGGCGGACGCTCACCGACGGGGTCCGCCGTGGGCGTGAGCAGCGTGCCGTGGACGACGGCGCGCACGGCAAACCAGAAGAACGAGCAGTCGCAGTGGTAGATGGTGATGAGCTGCATGTACACGGCCAGGTCGAGCTCGCGCAGGACGTCATTGAGCATCCGGATGCGCTTCCTCTTTGCATCCAGTCTCCTCTCCTTGGCCAGCTGGTCCTTCAGGCGCTGGACCTCGTCCTCGTCCATGTCTGTGCTGTTATCCGCAGGCGCCCCGTGTGCGTGTGGGTGGTCTTCATGGCGCTGCGCAGCTCCCGAGGACTCGGCCTCATCGTTCATGGCGCGGAAGAAGGTGCACAAACGTCGTGGCGCGCATCAAGGCGACAGCGCGGTTCGAACGTGGGTCGGCAAGCTGTCAAACTCGCGCTTCTGTTGCGCGCCGGAGCTCTGACCATGCAGGTGTCGTGCAGCTGCAGGCATCGGCGCTGGAACATCACAAAGGGCCGATGGCCGACAAGTGAGTGGTGAGATAATCGATGGAGCTCCGCATCTGGAGCCCTTTCGTCCACGCATTGCCACGCCGCCACGCTGTTCTGCGCTTGTGTAGAGCTTCAGGCCGAGTGTTGCAGCCAGCCACTGCTTGTAATCACATCATCGCTGGTGCCAACCCACCGCATCGTGCCCCCATCACCGCACGCGACCCCGCCGCCACCTCCGCAACCACCATGGCGGGCATCGGACCTCCGAACAGCGCGCCCCTGCCCTCGTCCTTTGATGAAAATGCGTGAGTCCCATATCACTACAGCTGCGCACACACGACAGCGCGAAACTGCGCCCGCAAGCCATCACCTGCTTACGCGTCATCAGCGACTTCTACAATGAGAACACGCTCGACAAGATATGGCGCCGCTTCCGCGAAGAACCCCTCATCCCCTTTGGCTGTGGCCTCACTGTCTGGGCCATTGTCGGCGCGACGCGCTCCATGCGGAAAGGCGACCACAAAATGACAAATCTCTACTTCCGCCGCCGTCTCTACGCCCAGTCCTTCACCATCGCCGTCTTAGTAGTGGGCAACCTATACTGGCAAAAAGACCGCATGAAGCGGAAAGACTACGAGAAGATGAAGGCTGAGAAAGACCGAAAAGACCAGCGAGAGAGGTGGTTGAGGGAACTTGAGATGCGTGACGAAGAGGACAAGGCGTGGAAGGAACGCTTAGCGAAGAAACCCAGAGGTGCGACCGAAGAGGCACGAGGAGTTACCGACTTGGTTGCGGAGAAGACAAAGGAGCTCAAGGATAAGACACTAGGAAAGTGACGTGACAGATACAAGAGAAGAAACGCGGGTATTTCCCCTGCGAAGGAATGACCACATCCGGGGAAAGAGGCTATCGCCTGTGCAAGAGGTTATTATTTGAGGCTTGGAAGGACGGGTCACATTCATTGTACATGTATCTGGCATTGTAAGAGTATCTCCGGCGTTTTCAGACGCTCCCTGGACAAGGTTCAGTCACTACTCGATCGAATATGCATCGAATTCAGCGTCAAACTCCAGGAGAGCGATGGCTGAGAAGTGTACGTTGGCACAAAAACCTAAATCGTTCGAACCAGCAGCTTCCCCCCTTACACTGACCCAAACGATTGTCGACATCGAACCTTCCAGTTCTTATACTCATTCCCTGTCCAAACCATGCCCTGTACATCTGCGGATGAGTTGTGATTTGTACTACACCAGTCTGGGTAGGAAAGAATGCGTACTTCCGGCTACGTGCGCATCCGTAAGATATAGAGTCCACCACGTTCGCCTGCAGCTCTCTTCCAACACAGCATCGCCTTGACCATGATAAGAAGCAAACTTCGCCCTGTGCATTTCCATGCTCAAAGCACCGCAAATAGCTTCATCGAAAAGACACCGTCCCCTTTCCGACTCATTGGATGCATAAGCATACACCGCGATCGAGTAGAGGAGCAGCGCTTGGACGTAATACGGGCTTGACAAGCCAAGTCGTGAGCCTGCTGATTATACAACTTGCTGTGCAGCATTCGCTAAGGGCATCTAATCCAAGGTGTGCATGATAGAGCTAACGTAGAAAAGCACGAGCAGAAAGACTTCGGAAGCAGAAGCATCGGTAGCTAGCCGTACCAGTAACAACGATCAAGGTAAGACACAAGGATGTGCAACATGGAAGTATGAATAGTAATTAGTCAAAAGTTTATCCATCTAGGCTTGTGTAAGGTGATCAACGGCCCGTGTGATGGCACATAGGTGTGACAAGGAGTCGGAAGCATCCACAATGCTTTGTATCGAGTTTGCTGTCGAACCCGATCCAGAAGACTTGCCCAGGATTTCTTCCCCATGCCCATGGTGACGTGGTCTGGTCTCTGAACAGAGGAGGCGTACCACCTCTCACTGTCTGTGATTGCATCGTTGTTGGATGTCGAGGTCTGCCACCCCTCCGAGACTGCTGATATTCGCACGGTTATCCATCTGCGTGACGTCTTTTGCAAAACAGCACACCCGTGTCGCATTTCACTTTGCGTGGGCGACACTGGATGCATGGGAGGGCGACACGGCGTATTGGTTGTTCCCACCCTCGTGCTATCTGCTGAGGCATCAATGGTGAGACACATCGTGGATGAAGTACCTGTCACGTAAAGGGCCAACGACATTGACATCGTGCTAATGGCGATCCACATTCCGATCTTGCAGCGTGCTCTGTTCGTCACCAAGCGCGGGCTAGAAGCTTCTGTGGGACCTTCCAGCCATCAGGCCCCTCAGTGAGGACGCCTTGACTTTGTTGCTGGGCTCGCATTATACTCGGGACGAAAAAGTGGAAACTGGATCAGCGTCGACAAGGAGAGGCAAAAAGCGCGAGTGCACACATCGAAGGTACGCTACTGGCGGTAAAAGCATAACAGGAGTTGAGATGGAGAGGACGAGCAAACAGCATATCTTCGCTTCGCCATAAATGCCTGTTCTCTTGGTGCGATGGGCTTGCATCACGAGCTAGACGCAGCAAT
>TARA_R110002003_G_scaffold296_2_pt1 | contig 31745 bp, 30 predicted proteins | sample TARA_R110002003 | Tara Oceans TARA_R110002003 (sample SAMEA4396441) | marine metagenome | biome: Westerlies Biome; feature: [SRF] surface water layer (ENVO:00010504); material: water (ENVO:00002006), including particulate matter (ENVO:01000060) such as... | depth 5 m | reverse complement strand
GCCACACACCGTCTGAAGTCACAATGAATGGTACTGCGCAACATCGCGTGGCCTAGACTAGACGTCTTGGTCACCGACGTCTCCGTACCCAAGTCCACCTACCCGCTTGCGCACAAACGTCTTTGCGACTCGACCTAAATTTGTACAGAAGAAATGAGAATACATGGGAATTACCCCATCGCAATCCCCAGCGCCGCGATTCCCACATTCCGACTCTCAGATAACAAAGGGCACCGTAGTCTGAATATGCCAGATCATTGAAAATACGGACATCAACGCCCACAAGCTCCTACCCCCAATCCAAACACGCATACCCGTCGATCCCCCCAACGCGGCTACTCTGCGTTCTATCTCCTCGTCCCAGCAAATCCCATCCTCCGTATAATCGCATCCTTACACCTCCGCTCCAACACGTCGTCGCGCCACATCTTCCACGCCCACATGGTGAGCTGCGTGTCTTCCAGCCGCGCCAGCGTCGCTGTTGTGCGTGCAGAGAAGTGTGGATTGCGCGGGTAGATGAGATGACAACCCGTACTGCCTGCGGTGTGGTGTGTGTGTGTTGGGGTCGATGTTGGTGGTGGGGAGATTCTGATTTGCGGTGTGCGGCTTGAGGAAGGGGATGGTTGAGTGAGGGTTATGCTTGGTAGGGCGTGGGATGGAGACGGAGGTGGAGTGGTGGTGGTTGAGGTGTGAGAGACGGGCGTTGGAGAGGTTGGCGGTGATGACGGATCGTATTCGGCGGCGACTTCTTCCCATAGTGTGGGGAGGTAAGGGTGGTGCGGATTGTTCATGGAGCCGGGTCGTGTGAGACTGCGGTCCGGCACATAGTCTTGGGGTAAATCTGCCTCCCAGTCCGAATCCCCACGCTCACCGGCATCCACATAGTCTTCAAGTAAGTCTGCGTCCCAGTCCGAATCCCCACGCTCGTCAGCATCAACATAGTCTTGTAGGAAATCAGCCTCCCAGTCCGAATGTCCACGCTCATCCTCAGGCACATGCACATTCACCTTCACCTCATTCACATCCGTATCCACATCCCGCCCTCGTCCCATCGAACTGCCTCTCACCGGAATCCTCCCCGTCTCCCACCCCTCCCCATTCCCTCCTTTCCCCCTCCCCATCTCCTTCTCTAACCTCTTCCTCTCCTCCTCTTCAATCTCCCCAACCCTTATCTTCACACTCGCCAACCCCATCTCCCCCACCCTCCCCCCTCCCTCCTCTTCTCCCTCCACCATCCCCCCCTTCACGCCCCCACACGCCAACCACACCCCGTCAAACCCGCCCAAACCCCCCAGTTCATCCACACAGATCCACAGACTGCTGTTGAACGCCTCGAAGCCCCTCGTCGACACATGCAGCACGCCCGCAGGAAGCCGCGGCAACGGGCCCTGCTCGATCCAAACCGGGATCTCTTGATCGCGAGTTGTGTACGCGGTGGTCGGGACGAGGGCGCTGGTGCTGAGCTTGCAGACGCGATTTGTTGTCTCGGCGCTGGTGGTTGGGCTTTTGAGGGCTTTTGTCGCGGTTGAGTAGGCGGTGAGGAAGGGCGAGGAGGCGAGGGTGTTGTGGAGATGGGCGGAGATGGTGGCGGTTGTGACGTCGCTCCATTTGAAGGGGGCGGGGGCGGATAGGTGTGGCGTGGCTGCATTGGCGGATTGGTTGGGGTTGGCGAGGAGGAAGAGGTGTGGGGGCTTGTTGATGCGGTGGGTGAAGGCTTGGGGCTGCATGGTGGATGGGTTGGACATGGGGATGTTGGATGGTGAAAAGAACGAGGATGAGTGTTGCATAGATATGGAGTGTTGTTTGATGGAGATGAGGGAACTAAGTATTTGGGCTTGGGGTTATGTGTGGTGCATAAGCAAGGTTTGCTGCTGTGGTACCCTCTCTTTATGGTCGGTCATGTTTGGTAGCGAATGTTTGAACCCTTGGTACTGTCGAAAGCACTAGCAGAACGTCAATGGGTGGTTCGTCGAACAAGCTGTGACGAAAATACGTAAGTGGTAGATTATTGAATTTGTAGCTCCTCGTGGGCGACTATACCGTGCTACGACCTACATGTGCGGTCGTGGACCTTGAACTTCTGTGTGCGTAGGATATAACGACTGTTTGGAGGCTGTGAGCATCCGCTGAAGCAGAGAAAGACTTAGACCACATATAACATGATATGGTCGCTTTAGCGAAAAGCTTCTCATCAGTTAAGCACATGCATATCTGTTGTTAGTGTTTTCGGTGGCAGACGCCTCCGCCATCTCCTCGTCCTCTGCCACTACGGGCGGCTTCCACTCCAGCGCCTTGTTCCACTCTTCTGCCCGCTCTTGTTGCAGCCGCATGTTCGCGTCGACGGGAGATTGCTGTCTCACCCACGTCTCGTGCGCGCTCCACTTCTCCAGGCTCACTCTCCGCGCCGTTGCCACACTGCGACCAGCTGGGTATGCGTTGAACCCACCACCGTTCTCTACCCATACCTGGAGCAATCCTGAGCAGAAGATTTCCGCAATTGCGGCTTGCGCGGGTCTAAAGATCAAGTAGATCATATATTGATGCATCCGAAAGTGCTGCTGGAATCGTCGTGTGCGATGTAGGTAGGTGCAGATATCTTCGACCAGGTTCATGACATAATTCGAAGACTGCCGCGCACGATGCTGCAAGAGACGAAGATGCGAGTTCCTCGAATAACCACACTCTCCTGGGGGAAAAGAAAAGGGAGTATCGCGAAGCAAGGTGGGTGTTTCAGATACTCGAGCTTGGACGCCGTCGCAGAACCGACGTAGAGTGTCCACGCGTATGGATGAGCGGTTGCTCGTGTGAAGATACTTACGATGACCTTGAGCTGACGCCGCTATGCTTACTTTTGGGGGCGTAATGTTATCGAGCTGCCACGCATGTGTAGACAGCTGCCCCTGCGCGAGATAATCTTGCACCATGTCGCGTATCTGGAGGTACTGATTCGGTGTCGGTGCGACACCATTATCATCGGCCAGGAGATGTATGTAAATGGAAGGTTGGTCGTGTGCTTGCTCCTGAATAACTGCATACTCTTTCTGTAGGTCAGTATCGATCGACAAACGCCTTATCAAACTTCCATCCAGAGCCGCGGCGAACACAAGAGGTGCTGAAGCAAGGATAAGCGTACATTCGCGCATGTGAGATATCCGATCTGTTGAGTCAATGATAGCACTGGTTACGTGTTTGGGCAGCTCTTGGTCTAATACTTCTGAGATGACGGGCTGGTAGTGTTGCTGGAGAAGCAGAGTGGACCATCGCTGGCGACGCTCTGCGAGGGTCTCTGTCGGGGCAGAGTGGTGCTGGACGTCAAGCGTTTGGCCGTAGAATCTAGTCCTTGTAGTGACCATGTGTGCCTTAGGGTGTATTGCTAGATACGCATGCGGGATTTCGACTTGTGGTGTAAAAGTTATCTGCGAAGGCTCTACCGAGTCTCGCGCCGCGAGAGAAGATAGTGGACATGGTGCAGGAAACAGTCCACGCCATTGAAGCCGGTTTCTGTGATGCCTACGGGCTAAAGCTTTGATGACTTGAGCATACACAGCCGAGCGATGAGTGGCTATCATTTCTGTGAGCAGCGCTGGGGTCGTCAAGGCAGTTAGATCTCAGTGGTAGGAGCAGCTGAATGTAGCCTTGCTTATAACACTCGAAGATACTTAGGAGGACACAGGTAGAAGGATAGAAAGTCGGCTCCTTTTGAATACTGCAGCCATCTCAAAGAACTGAATATCGACTTGAGATATGCCTGAGACATGTGAAACAGTCTTAGGCTGAAGCAATGAAAGTGAGACATGGCGAGGTTCCGTGTCGGTGTGAAGGATGTGGCTGGAGTGGCTGGTGTGCATAAGTTAATGACTCTTATCGATAAGCTAGCGCGGTTGACTCAAAGAGCCCCTCATAACATTTCAAGTGCTCGCACACGAGCTCGAATACTTTGCAGCTCCACAATCCAGGTAAGTGACTCTCGTATATTTCATATGTGCTGTCTTATAGGCTACATATCGCAGCTGTAGACTATCGCCACATGTGCACGTGAAGGAAGAAGTGACACTAACGACAGCAGATATGACAGAACCAGCAGCACCACCCGCCGAGGAGAAGGGCCCCTCGAAAAGGGCTCTCGAGAAGGAAGCCAAGAAAGCTGCAGCCAAGGCGAAGAAAGCTGCTTATGCTCTCCGACCTAAAGAGCAAGCAAAACCCGCAGCGAATAAGGAACCCACCAGCGTATTTTCTGAAGGCTGGCTGAAACGCGTGTACGAAGAGAAGCCCGTCAAGGACGTGCGGACGCGATTCCCTCCCGAACCCAACGGCTACCTGCACATTGGCCACTGCAAAGCAATTGCTGTCGACTTTGGCTTCGCGAAGCACCACAATGGCGCATGCAACCTGCGATACGACGATACGAACCCAGAGAAGGAAGAAGAGAAGTACTTCACGAGCATACTGGACATCATCAAGTGGCTTGGATTCGAGCCAGCAAAGGTCACGTACAGCAGCGACTGCTTCGACAAGCTCTATGAGCTGGCCGAGGAGCTGATCAACAAGGACGGCGCATATGTGTGCCATTGCTCAAGTACGTCGACGATGTAGCCTATCGGTCTTCACCGTCCATACTAAGACGTCGCAGGAGAGGAAATCAACATGCAGCGGGGCGGGCCAGACAATCGAGGCAAGCGCTATGCCTGCGAGCACCGCACGCGACCCATCGAAGAGTCCATCACCGAGTTTCGAGCGATGCGCGATGGCAAATACCAGGCTGGAGAGGCCTTTCTGCGCATGAAGCAGAAGCAGGACGACCCGACCGAGGGCAACCCGCAGATGTGGGATCTGCCCGCGTACCGTGTTGTCAAGGAGAACCACCACCACCGAACAGGCGACAAGTGGAGAATCTACCCTACCTACGACTTCACGCACTGCATCGTCGACGCACTGGAGGGTATCACACATTCGCTGTGCACGGTTGAGTTCCGCCAGTCGCGGGTTTCGTATGACTGGCTGCTGGAGAAGCTGGACCTGAAGGTGCCCAAGTCCGACGAGAAGGGTCCGATGCAGCGAGAGTTTGGCCGCCTGAGTGTCGGTGGGACAATCCTGTCGAAACGTCGCATTCTCCAGCTCGTTGAAGGGACTACCGTAGAGACCAAGAAAGAGGACGGAACAGTGGAGAAAAGAAAGATACCACCAGCAGTGCGTGGGTGGGACGACCCGCGTCTATTCACTATGGTGGCTCTGCGCCGTCGCGGCATCCCAGCCAAGGCCATGCTGAACTTTGTCGCCGAGCTGGGTGTCACCGACGCAACCACCGAGATCGAGCCTCCCCGCCTGGAATCGTCCATCCGGAAACACCTCGAGCGCACTGTGCCGCGCCAGATGCTTGTCCTGGACCCCATCAAAGTCGTCATCGAAGACTTCGCCGCAGCAGACGAACAGGACATGACCGTGCCGTACGACCCGAAAGGCACTATACTCGGCGAGCGCAAGGTGAAGATTGGCAAGGAGGTGTACATTGACCGTAGCGACTTCCGAGAAGAGGATAGCGCCGACTACTTCCGTCTAGCGCCCAACAAAGCCGTCGGTCTGTACAATGTACCTTTCTCAATACGCGCGACGTCGTTCGCAATGGATGAGAACGGCAACGTGACAGAGATCAAGGCTGTCAAGGTCCCTGCAACAGAGAAGCCCAAGGCCTACATTCAGTGGGTGGACGTGGCCACCGGCATACCGGTGACAGCACGCCTGTACAACTCTCTCTTCAAGACCGAGTCACCAAACACCCTTGACTGGAAGAACGGCGGGTGGGCCGATGACCTCAATCCCAACTCGGAGATCACCTACAGCAAGGCTGTGATCGAGAAGGGTCTGCAGGATTTGATCAAGGAGAATTCGCTGAACCCAAGTGGGTCGTCGGATAAGCTTGTTCGCTTCCAGGCGCTCCGGACGGCGTACTTCTGTGTGGATATTGAGTCTACGGAGGATAGTATCGTGCTGAACCAGATCGTGAGCTTGAGGGAGGACAAGGGCAAATAGAGATGTGTTAGTACTATTAATGCTCAACGTCTGCCTTTGTACGCTTACACCGCTTGCTATTAATACCCCTTCTTAGGTATCTAAAACTCTAAGTAATACTCTAGAATTCTGGTTATAATTAAAGCTAATGTAAGAATGAATCTAATAGCTAGGTATATATACCTAATTCTTCTTTTTAAATAATAAGATACCTTACGAAGGAAAGGGAAAAAACTTCCCGTCAAATTTCAGATAAGCACCAGTAGCCTGACTCAAATCCAACCCATTATTCCCCTGCAGGCTAATCGACCACGTCGTAAACGGTCCCACGAGGGCAAAACCATCCTCCTTGTCCGCCGGCTTCCCATCGCCAATATCCCCATCGACCGCCCCGTCCACCGCCGGCCCAAAAGCGCCGTCCGCAAGCCTATACCGGAACGCGCGCGTAACAGGACTGTGGAAGAAGCTATACGGCGCGTCGTCCGTGTCGACAACCGTCTCCGCGCCGTTATGCGTCAGCGTCACACGCAGCATGCCGCTCGCTGTCTTCGCCCCCGGGACAAGCAGCCGCACCTTCGTCAAGCGCACATTGGCCTTGTTGTCAAACGGGCTCGTCGCCTCGGCCATGTCGCTCGTGACGGCGCGGATCGTCACGTACGTGGCCAGCGTGTCCGCGAGCACCTGCCACTCCGCGTCGGGCAGGGGGTACACCAGCCCGTGGAAGTCCTGCGGGTCGCGGCCCCAGGACTCCATGGACTCCCAGTACGCCGTGAGGATGTTGGCGCTGGCGCGTGCGAGGTCCGCGTGCCGCAGCTGCGTTAGGGGCGAGGTGTGAGCCTTGATGATACCACGCCAGCTGACTCGTCGCAATCGCTCCGGGATTTGAAGAATTCGCTTTTCACTGATCAGACTTGGATCAAGAACCTCTTTGCTGCCCTCCGGGATGGCAAAGCCGACGACTTTGAGCGGTTGGTCAGCTCCAAGGGTTTTGCAGTCTCAGACGATGATATGAAGTCTCTACAAACAGAGGCCTCCGCCTCGACATCCTTCGACATCAGGCTAGCAGGTGGTCTTTACAAGATTGGTGCCCCGATGAGCATGAATAGTGTGACCATGACAATCAACCCCATGGATGGAATGATCTCATGTAATGTGACTCGCTTCTTTACTGTTGCAGGATACGCGAGCTAATCATCTGCTTCTAGTCAACAACGTACACGTCGAGAACCAGCGAACAGATCTTGACACAGGCAAAGTCCACTGGACGACCGGCAAAGGCACAGCCGTCTTCGATGCTTCCTTCGCCACCCAATTTGGTGACGACGGAAACATATCCTCCATCGCGTTCACCGGCCAGACCTGGACCACCGACAAACCCAACGACCCTATGCCATTCTCCGGCTCCAAAGTGATACCCGGGCCCGCCACGCCGGGCTCCTCCGACTCCAGCTCCGGCGGCTGGTTCAGCTCGACTGCGGCCCAGGGCATCTCCTTTACCCTTACCTGCCTCGGTATCACCGGTCTGACCTTCGCCAGCATCATCAAGGAGGTCCAGGAATACCGCAAAAAGCAGGGCTCCGGCTCCATCGCGCCAGTCATCCACGCCGCGCAGCCGGCCGCGCAACACGCCAGCGCCGTCGCAGACAGCATCGTACGCGCCGACGTCGCCGCGAACCCGATCCAGCTGAACCCGGACGTGGAGAGGAGGTTGCCGGCCGATTTGCGGCGCGCCGCGAACCAAGCAAGCAACCTCGCTGTGAATGCCGCCTCGGGCCCCGCCCGCGACAGTGCCGCAATTGTATCCGGCGTGGCTAGCAGCGCCAGGAATGTGATGATGGACGAGGTGAACCTAAGCGCCGAAATCGATTTACGGCGCCGCAACGGGCAGGGGATGAACATCCTACAGAAGAATGGCCACGAGTTCATCGGCCAGGTGTCGAGCTCGCTAATGGAGTCGGTGGACGCGTGGCAGCACGTGGACGAAGTGTCAGCGGCGTCTGTGAAGCTAGCCGAGGCGAGGAAGAAAGCGGACGCAGCGATCAAGAACAGAGGTGAGGCGGTGCGGGCACTGGCGGAAAAGGCGGCGGTCGTGCAGAAGCTACAGAGCGAGCAGGACGCGGCGAAGCGGGAGGTTACGGATATTGAGACGCGGGCGGCGAGCGGAACGAAGGAGCAGAGCGATGATGTGCGGAGAAATCAGCTGGAGGCCGAGATTCATGCGAAGGAGGATGCTATCGCTAAGGCGAACAGGGAGGCGCAGAAAGCGGACGACGCGAAGGAAAAGGCAGACAAGGCCGCGCAGGACGCATTGGACGAGCAGGAAGCGGCACAGGAGGAGTCGAATAAAGTGGAGCCTGATCTCGACCATCTGCACGATGTTCCACTCGGCAGGTGATCGGTGACTCTCGACTCGACTACTCTCTCCTTTCTTGTTTATTCCTTTCTGAAGAGGATTGGCTGCTGATTAAACTCTCGTTTTGAAGTCAACATTAGGTACAGAAATGACTTGGTATAATTTGCAACTTGTTAGCGTAGGCGCTCACGTCTGGGGTGCGGTGCAATACAACACGAGGTTCCATGCATTTACCTGTCTCACGTGAATAACCTTAATCTGACAACTAAGAGTCTCATTGTTGTAACCACAACTGTTGAAGCATCTCTTAACTAGTCCTTAAGGGTGCGAGAGACGCGGCTGACCGACTACAGGAAACAAAACACTATTGCTTCTGCAGCCAAAAGCGAACGCCGAGTTCTACGATATAGGGGATATTGGAGACCCTGATGGGACGAGAGAGCCTCTAGCTAAAGCATTCCCCCTAATCCTCCTACGCGTAATCGACTACGAACTCACGGGTAGCTTACCGTCGACTATCAACGTAGTAGGAAGCTCTCAAACGCGTAGAGGCTCGCCGCAAAGCTAGGTACACGAGACGCCGCGAATTACGATACCGACAAAGATGTTAGAGCTTTTACCTGTAGTACAGGAAGCCTACAAAACCGACCGGGAGGATTATAACATACGACTAGAAGCTTACAGAATAGACGAGAGAGAATACGAGAGAGAAAGGAATAACTATGGACTGCTGGCACACATATTCAGAGTAAAGTGTCCCTACCGTAGCGGGCAAGGGCGGTTTGAGAACATGCTGCTGAGTGTATATTAGCTTTGAACATGCAATGTAACAAGTGGTGGATCCTCTGGTATGGTATGCATAAGTGTGGAGACTACGTACACCCAAGGAGGGATCTGACTATATGAGAATGTCAAGACCCACATCACGTGACATACAAGGAGCAAATACTTTTATAAGCAAAAGGCTTGTGGTTTGATATTTGTAACTAACTAATTTAGAAGATATTCTCTAATAATCTAGTATAACAGTATAGCTACGTGTAGATGTTTACGCTAATACAACGCAGGCGGGGCTGTCTCGCAACTTCCTCCAAGAACAAATCACGTACGCTCTTTTGCTTCGACTTCGCTCTCTACACATTTCATCTCGCCGATGCCTAATCCAAACGCAGTCGTCGTACGTTCTTCGCTGGCATTTATCACGATCTCTAATCAGCTAGTCGTGCTGACGCAGCGGAAATCCTCCAACCGCACCCCCGGCTGTCACTAACAATCGTACGGGATACCCACTTCGTAGTACACTACCGGCATCAAGCTTATACTGGTTAGTCGACTGCGGCGCCTATTCTGACCACAGGAATTGTAGCTGGTATCGCGCTGCAGGTTTGCGAGCGGAATGGCGGACGAATATACCCCCGCACTCCTGCTGGAGCAGCACGACGACACTTGACTCAAGCATTGTAGCGCATTGTCCTGCCTGACTCGACTTAGACGGATTCCTGGAGGTCTTGATCCAGACTATGCGACACCGGTTGGTGAGAGTTCCTGGCTTGTGAGCTTCCCTCCAGTGGTATGGAGGCTGTGCCACCTACGCCACGCATTGGATCTCGAGGCTCGCTTAAGACGTCCGTGGAGCTACTTTCGGAATGCATATGCGCTGCTATCTTCCAATCGCTAGGCTTGTCAGACGCCTCTACCCCGCTGTCATAATCGTCCTCGAGGTTATATAATCTCAAGACGCCACTAACGGAAACCATATCTACTGTTACTCTGAGCCCGAGCCTTGTCCCGGAGCAGGCTATATCATCAAGTCTAGTCTTGCCTAGTATTTAGAGCTGTGGCAAGGAGAAGCCGAGACAATCTTCATAGGACAGCCTTGCGAGGCTGACGGCTGCCGATTAGACGAACGGCATCTCGCAACATGGCCGAGCCTTCAGAAATACCGGGGACCCGTCTTTGCGGAGTACAAGACGCCAATATCCTACACTCTCAGCGTCAGTCGGCTCGAGAAGATAACATGTGTCTTTCGGATCGAGAGTATGAGTTTTTTGTCACAACTGACGAAAACCATCAGCCAGAAGGGACGGACCGCGGCTTGATACGTCGTTTGGTGATGCGTAACTTTTTTGAAGCAAAATGGGCAGGATCACAAAACAACACGTCGGAACATAACTCTGCGAGTACAGTCATGGCAAAGAAGCAGCTCAAGAATCGGTTTCGGCTGCCGAAGCCTGGTAATGCCAGCACAGAGCCCCAGACAAGAAGAACTGATGGCAAACAAGAGTTGAACACTGTGAAGAAGAAGAGACCAAAGGCTAAGAGGCGCGTGTCTGGTGCGACAGATGCGAGCGAGAAGACTGAGCCCGAACCAAGCCTAGCGAGCAGTCTGAAAGGAACCTCAGCCGACGAAGAAAACAATGCCAGGCTCGACAAGAGAATAGTATTGATGCCGAGTCCTAGCGCACATCGATTCGACCCCTTCGATGTGCTACCAGTGCCTGGAACACCTCAGCTCGACATGCTCTTCAAGCTTTGTAATGCTCACAAGTGCTACATGGAATACACGCTGACGTTACCAGACAAGAGTAGCTCGACGGCGAACTCGATTGCGGTCAACGCGAAGAACACATGGTGGTCTTTCATATCGAGCGACGCCGGACTCTTGCACGCTACGCTTGCGACCTGGGCGCTTTATGGCGTCCTTGTGCGTGGCCTGAATGAGCTGAGGGTCGATAAGCTCAGACACAAGAACGAAGCCCTCAGGGAAATCAACATCAAGATTGGCAGCCCGGGTGGCAAGATTACAGACGAGCTAGTGGGCACTGTCTTGACAATGGCAAGCTTCGAGGTGAGTGAGTCACATTCTGAAGTGGTGAATATGCCTTTGACGCCATCAGAATCTACTAGGGGCATACGACGCTGCTCAGCTCCACGTTGCTGCACTAAAGCGCATGGTCAATGCTCGTGGCGGACTGTCCGCTTTCGAGCACAACGACGGCTTGATTCGAGGCATCGCATGGTACATTTTTCGCTCTCACGTATGCCACAAATCGAACCTAAAACACGTCACAGGGTAGACTTCCACACCGCCGCCGCCTTCCACACCCCACCCACCTTCCCGCCGCTCCGCCTCGATCCCGCCACGCCCCCCCTTCCAGACAAACTCCTCGAGTCCGCAGCCCTAACATCACCCACCTCCCCCCTGCACCTCTCCACCGCCGCAATCCCCCTCTTCAACATCTTCTACCGCCTGCACCGCCTCGCCCTCGCCGCATCCTCGCCCTGGACCGCCCGCGTAAACCGCCTGACCCTGAGCAACCTGCTGTACGAGACCGAGCACCTCATCCTCTGCGTGCCCGACCACTCGCGCGCCTTCCTCGCCCTCGACCTCGAAATCATCGCTGACCAGGACGCCGCGAGCCAAACCGCTGCCCACGCCGCGTCCATCGTCCAGGCCCTCCTCGCCGCCGCACATATCTTCGTCTACGCGGCGCTCCGCGCCCTGCCCACCAATGCCGCACTCTTCGCCATCCTGCTCGAGCGCCTGCGTGGCGCGCTCGCGCGGCCATGCGTGTGCGCAATCCGGGTCTGGAGAACGGAACGCCAGCTCGACATGCTGCTCTGGAGTATCATCGTGGCATGCTCCGTCGCGCCCGCGGGCGCTAGTCGCGGGTGGTGGATCGGGCAGCTCGCCGAAGTCATGGACGAAGTGGGTGTTGAAAGCCGGGGCGAGGTGGAGAAGGTGTTGAGGCGGGTTGCGTGGGTGGATACGTTCTTCCAGCGCGTTCTGAGCGGCGTGTGGGAGGAGTTGGCGCTGCTGAGAAGGGCTGGTGCGATGGTGGATGGGCCGGTATCGAGACCGGTGGATGCGGCGCTGTTGCAGGCAAGGATGGGGGTTGTGCAGCAGGGCGGAAGCGGGTATGTGCACGACAGGAGAGGGTCGCATGAGGAGGGAAGGTGGAGGGCATATGTTTGATAACGATACGCGGCGATCGCATTAGGCCTGCGACTTCTCATTCATCTGACCCTGTCTTCGTGACCGAATCCAGCACCAAGCCCATATCCGCGCTACGTATCGAAATGCTAGGTTTGCAAACCGACTCAGCAGCACCGGTCCCAGCCAGCCTAGACCCCAGACTGCTGCACCCGGGACCTCAATGATGAGTGCATCGAAGCATATGCTCGTCCCGTGACGAGGTACTGGAAGTACATGCGATGCACAGTATATCGTAGCTGGTCGAGAGAACTTGGTTGGTGCGGGAATTCGCGCAACGGACTCGTGGGACTTGCGCAAATCGAGCGTGCTTGGGGGATGACACTGCGGCTTCATCAAGGAATGAACATGTCGAGCCCCTCAAGTCCTTCCAACCTCCTCGCACGCGACGCGCAACCGTACGGGCTTGACGCCGGAAAGCGCAGACTGCCCCGAAGAGATGCCATCGAGGTATTCAGACCTTGTTGCATTATGCGCAAAGCCGGAGGGATAGTGTAGCTTTTGCATAGAGCCTCGTTGCGTATCCGAGCAGTGAAAGAAGCCTGAACTCATCGCGCGTGGTATCAATCAGGGGCACCGCGGCTTTGTTCTGTCCGGGGTATGCTTTCCTTGCATCGGTATTCAGGTGTTTTGAGCAACGCCCGTCTGGGAAACCGGCAGGCATTGTGCACCTTGTTCATGAGCGGGGTTCGTGGAATACGTTCGACGATACGCTATCTACGAAGTAGATGCATAATCACACCGTGCCAAAAAGTTCAGAAGTTCGGATCGCGACGCCCGTCACTTCTAGCACCGTCGCTCCTTCCGTCAGCGTCTCTTGAGCGTGAAAGAGCCACACACACAGTCCGATTGTCGCTAACTGTCAAGTCGTCCTTGCACATATTGGCGCACGTCGGATCAGACTTGCTTCTGATGTGGTGCGACGATACAATCCGTGATTTGACAACATTGGAGCTACCCTGTATCGCGCATTCGCAAACAACGCGAGCTCATAGAAGGCATCGTTGGTCCGACTTCTGGGCGTGGCGCAACACCACACGCGAAGCTTCTTCCCCTGGGGCACACTAGGTAGTAAAGCGTCTGACCATGGCGGTGCATGCCTAGCCTCTGGCATCGAAGCAACAAGTTTCCAAGGCTCCAGCATTTCCAGCTCCGGGACTAATCGAGTGCCATGGACAGATTCAACCCGGGCTCGCCAAGTCTTTCTGATACGCGCCTGCAAAATCCAGCTGGCTCAGCTGACCATTGATCTGATCAATCTCTTTATTAAGATCCTCGAGGTTCTGCGCGAGGCTCGTAACCTCATCGAACCTCCTGTGCTTTGTGGCATTGGCGACCATTTCCGAAACCATGAACTTCTGCTCTTCGAGGATGATGAGCCGTTCACGTAGCTCTTTCTCTTCCGTCTCCATGGCCGACACCTCGCTGCTGCTTACAACGCTGCCGGCGGAGCGATCATTGAACTTGATGGCGGCGAGTGCACCGCCGGCGTTGGATCGACCTTGTGGCGCTGCATGCTTCAGAATCCTTGGGAGCGAGCGCAATGGAAGCATGTGTAGGCTCAAGAAGCTATAAGCTTGCTGGTATACTGCCTTTTGTAGTCGCTGCTGTGTTGGTGAGTCGGTCTGTAGGTCTCTGATTCGCTTTGCAGCGACATCAAATTGGGCGAATGCGTCCATCAGCCTCTTACGTACTTTGGTCGCATCCGACAGTTGTTGTGGGGTGGGCGGCCTATCCGGGTCTTGGAGAGCCTGGAGGAGCTTTTGGAAGCGTGGTAGCAGCAGTCGAATGCCTCTCTCGAATTGCGCCAGGTTTTCGTAAGCCTGCTGGTCCTTGGGCATGCTCGCCAACTCGCGCGCAAAGTCGCCCCGAGCGAACAGTGTGTGCTTGCAGTCTTTGCACATGCGGACATCGATGTTCATGTGGTGTCCAGACTTCTCCGACTTGTTGGGTCCTGGGCTTGTCAGCAGATGTTACTTAGAGAGACAGAGTACCTACCTGCAGCGACATTAAGACCCACCTCCGTGGAGCATTCTGTCTTCGGATCGCTGCACACAACGCGTCCACACATGCGACAGTGGTGCCGCCTGAAGGTGTAAGTAGAGAATTCTTGCTGGCAAAATGGACAATTGGTGACCTTGGCGTCCTCTTCCCAGGTTATGATAGACTGTTCAAGGGCTTTGCGCTGGTTCTTACCCGCCGACAACCCGAACCAGCCGCCTGAGCTTGGAGTGTCCTCTGGCGGTGGTGGGTTGGCCAGCAGTGTGGTCAACTTGGTGAGACGCTTCTCGAGTCTGCTGACCTCCATGTACTCCCGGTCCACTCTCTTCCGTCGGATCCTGGCGAACTCGTCATAGTGGTTACGCTCGAATCCGTGATTGTCAATGTACCCTTCCCTTGACTTGTAGCATGTTTCGCAGACACGACACCAGACGCCTCTTGTTGGATCGTGCTTCGCCTGCCGCGACAGCTTCATCTGGTACATGGTATGCTCCTCGCAGAACAACCGTCCGCACTGCCGGCAGTTCACCGCTGCCTGGCCTCCGCCCAATGCGATCTGTGATGTGATGGGCCGTCTGCAGACTGGATCTGAGCAGACATCTCGGTATCCGGGTCGTTGCCAATGTGCGCGTGTGACTTCCTCCTCGGGGTCTCTTCGGACTGGCGCCGGCTCGTGGACGACGTGGGTGGTGGAGTTGCTGGCCGAGTGCGAGGTGGACGGCGGCGGTGCAGGGGCGTCGTTGGATTCGAATACGTCAAGGCCCTTGAGCTTCTGGTTCAGGACGGCAAGTGGCTGGAACTTCTTCGCCTTCTCCATCTGCGACTCGAACCAGTTCTTGACCTCATCTTGCTCTTCTTCTACCAGGTTTTGGTGGTTGTCATCGAGATGTCTGGTGAGATTAGATGACTATAACCTTGGAGGAAGACGGTGCATATACCTGTTCAGTTGCAGCAGTGTGACCTGCCCTATCAGTACACGGCTCGCATCTCAAGATGGACATGGAGACCTACCATGTCTTCATTGCAGATCGGACACACCAGCCTACTTGAAGCACTTGCGACGGCAGTCTCGCTCGGACCTAAGAGGACTTTGCTGCTAATGTCCTCCTTGGTTTCGGCGGTGCTGGCTGGGCTGTTGGACGTCTGCGAGCTCAGCGACACCGAGCTCTCCGAGGGCGAGAGCAAGCTCGCATTGCGGCGGTGGTGGGCCTGCGGCTGTGGGGATATGGCAGGTGACAGGTTCCTGCCGCTCCCCAACACGCGACCGCCGCCCAGGGACCTGCGAGAGGCCATAGTGAGGGTATCGAGGGAGTATGGGGGCGCTCATGGGCCGGGATGTGCAGCCTAGGCGTGGTTGCGGGAACCGTTGCGCGGCGCTAACGAACGTGGCAGCGCCGCAGGGGTCCTTCCGTAGGGCTGCCGCACTGCATGAAGAACGCGTTCAATCAATCCCGGCCTACCTCCGTACACGAGATCTGAGATGGCCAATCTGCCGTCTTCTTCGGTCAATTGCCATGTTTAGGTTCGAGACGTAGCATGCCACTATCGATAAGAGCTCTCCAGCTCCATGACCCCGGGGCAATAATGATGTGGCGCGCTGTCTTAGGGTAACGCCGAATCATAGTTATCGACTTTGGCATCTCCGCGCAGCATGCCCTCCTCCCTGCAACACCATTTTCGCCATGAAAGGCCCATACCCAGAAATACAGGGCGGAGGCTCTCTGATATTAGCATGGCAGATCCGCAATAAACGCGTCCTGGTCGTCGGCGGCGGTGAAGTCAGTGCTGCGTTCTTTCTGAGTCGCAAAGTATCGTCAATTGACCAAAGAGCAGGTCGCCGCCGGGCGCATCGTGAATATCCTCAATGCCGACGCCAAAGTCACCGTCGTATCGCCGCGCGACGGTCTCAACGACGAAGTCGCCTACCGCATCGAGCAGAAGCAGGTCGACTATGTGGACCGCAAGTTCGAACCGTCTGATCTCGACGGCGTCGATATGGTCTTGACCGCGGTCGATGATCCCGAGGCATCTACACAAATATGGAAGTTGTGCAAGGAAAGGAAGATTGCAGCCAACATTGCAGACGTGCCGCCGGAATGCGACTTCTACTTTGGCAGCGTGCATCGTGACGGACCGCTGCAGATCATGGTCAGTACCAACGGCAATGGCCCGAAGCTGGCAAACATCGTGCGGCGCCAGATAGCTGCTGGGCTGCCAAAGAATATCGGTGCAGCTGTGCAACGCGTCGGCATGCTGCGGAAAAAGCTGCGCAAGGTCGCTCCGAACATCGAAGAAGGCCCAAAAGGATGCAATGGTAGGCGCATTGTCGCGGCGAATAATGAGGCCACGCTGACCCACCCAGGATGTCCAAGGTCTGCGAACAGTACACGCTGGACGAGCTGGTTTCCATGACCGAAGAAGATATGGAGATGCTCCTCGGCTACTATAAGCCAGGCACCGTGCCGTCTCTAGAAGAAGTTCGGCTCCAGGAACCAGATGGAGCATACGACGGACCTTTCTTGATCTGAGCATTGGAGTAGCTAGGACGGATGAGATGCATTAGACAAGGAGTTCAGTAAGCGTTTTTTTTCGACTGTAAATCACATGTACACAATCCTATTGCGTCGTTCCTTCCATCTCGTCATGTTGCAACCAATCACCGCGGGGTGGCCCAAGCTCAATCCCAACATGGGCATATCGATTGCTCCATTAGCTCCAATGTCTGCACAACATCACCACGCTCAACTCACACTCTTCTCTTCACTTTCGCCACTGGACAGACATATGCTCTAGAAGATGGACCTCGCTCAGCGTCCGCCGTACGACACTGTTGACTTCAAAGCCCTCACCAAGAGGAACTCCGACTTCAAATTAACATGGCAGAAGTGCTCAGGCAAGCTGGATTTCCAGGACCCCGAGACCATCAAGACATTATCGAGAGCAATTCTGGCAGCAGACTTTGGCTTGCAGCTCGAAGTTCCGGATGATCGCCTCTGCCCACCCATACCAAATCGCTGGAACTACGTGTCATGGATCCAAGGTCTCATCGATTCCACATCTCCAGACTACTCCGATAGATACGACCCAGATCGCAAGGTCATAGGCTTAGACATTGGCACCGGAGCGTCCGCTATTTACACCATGCTTTGCCTGCAGTCGCGTTCAAACTGGACAATGTGCGCCACAGATGTCGACAAGAAGAGCTTCGAATCAGCAGCGCGCAACCTGGCCCTCAACAGCTTGATGACACGTACCAAGCTCCTTCAGACCACCGAGCTGAATGCACTGATCCCGATGCAAGCGCTGAGCATCGATCACCTCGACTTCACCATCTGCAATCCGCCGTTCTTTACTGACGCCTCCGACATGACCTCCAGTCTGAAAGGCGAGGGAAAGAGTTGGAAGCCGAACGCTGTTTGCACCGGTGCCGAAATCGAAATGGTCTGTGACGGCGGTGACCTAGGCTTCGTGACCAAGATCGTGAACGAGAGTCTCGTGCTAAAAGAGAAGGTACAGTGGTACAGCAGCATGCTCGGCAAGCTAAGCAGTGCAAAATCCATCATCGATCTGCTGAAAAAACACGGCGTCACGAATTGGGCGGTCGGCGTCATCGACACCGGAAGCAGCACGAAGCGATGGGTAGTAGCATGGAGTTTCAGCGACCTGCGGCCCAAGAACGTGCGTCCGCAACACCGAACATCACTGCAGAAACAGAACACCTGACAATATGCAGAGCTTCGCCCGTCTCGAAACAATCGCAAACGATTCCCTCCCCTTCCCCACATCCTACATCATCCACCTCCCCTCCACCATCCCGCCCGCAGCAGCAAAACAAACTATCCAAACCCACCTCTCCTCGCTCGATCTCGTCTGGCACTGGAACGACGCTACCTCAAGCGGCGTCGGCGAAGCGAGCCAAAACGTCTGGAGTCGCGCATACCGCCGCGCACACGAGCGTCGGGCGAAAGACAACACGGACACGGACATGTCGGCCGCCAACGAGCCAAGGAAAATCGAGCTGGCGTTCAGGATCAGAGTCATTGATCTAGCGTACGAGGTTGAGCTGCAGTGGCTCCGGGGTAGGGATCAGGTGTTGTGGGAAAGTCTGTGTGGGCTTGTGCATCGGTGGTTTAGGAAGGAGGGGTGAGCTTGAGCACGAAAGCCATGTATAGGACCTCCAGGCGAAGTACTGCGCCGATAACGGAGCCGATCGATGGAGGGTGTTTCGCAGCTGTTATGTACCGTGCTTTTACCTACCTACCCACCGTCGTTTTCCGGACACCTCGACTGTTCTAGCGGGCTGTAGGGGCTGCTGTGGCGGAGACGTTGCTGCGTGGCGGGCGGATTGGCCGGGGTGGTGGGTTGGAACGAGTACGGACGTGGGGAAGGGGAGGTGAGTGAGTGATTTGATCATGTGCTGAGTACGAGCGTGTGCTGATGAAGTTTAGGTACTTCATGTCATCCCAGAGTAGGTTGAGAGCTGCAACCCTCGACGATATCCCAGCTATACAGCTCCCCTAATGCAGAGTCCGAGTACCCCCGCACCTGCCTTTTCGAATTCGTCCTTGCATACATGCTCCATCTCACCCATTTTCCTTCTCCCCGTCCCCAGCACCATCAGCACGTCAACTTTCCCCGCGCTCACACAATCCGCCCGTCCCAAAACATGCCCTTGTCCAACTCCTCCGCACACCCCTTCGCCAGCGGCGCCATTTCGCCCCCCGGCTTCCGTCCCGCACACAGCGCATCCATCGTCCCATCCGACTTTCCACCTCGACCCCTAGCCGCACCTCCACCACCACCTCCACCTCTACTACCCCCTCCCCCCATCATCCCTCCTCCCACCATCCCTCCTCCCCCCGCCACCGCCACCGCCGCCCGATTCTGCCGATGCAGCTGCCCCTCGTGCAAATCGCCCTTGAGCTCCTCGCGATCGTCCCGCTCCGCAGTCGTGTACTTGAACGTGTTCCACGCAAACACCTGGTCTTCGAGGCCCTTTGGCGCGCGGCCCTGGCGCACGGTCACGGGTGCGCCGGCGAAGAGGGATGCGTCGCGGTCCGTGGCTTGCGCCGTGTCGTGGTCGAAGCGCGCGCGGCCGAGGTCGGCGAGCTCGGTGGAGAGGTGGAAGAAGGTGCTGGTGGGGGAGGGAGAGGGGGAGGGGGAGGGGGAGGGCATTTTTGGGGTGGGTTGGTGGTTGGTTTGGGGGGTTGGGGAGTTGGGTGTGGGTGTGGTGTTTCTCTTTGGCGTGGGTTAGATGCGGGTGGCTTTTGTGGGTGAGTGAACGGGGCGTACTTGGGAGAGAGTGTCGAGTATGAAGTCGAAGGTAGTGGGAACCACCGATCCAGGTTTCTGGGGATAATTGGTAGACGAATGTGCGCAAGGTGGTCAGTGAGACGGCTTTTGAGTGATTGTTTAGAAAATGCGGTGAGAGAACGCGGACTGGGTAGCTCCTGCCGTTTACTCGATGCTTGGCGCAGCGCGTGCTCACGTGGCACGTACAACGGCGTCATATGCTGAGATCGGAGGTGCTTTTGCCCTCTCTGATTGTGCTCAAGCCGAGATCGGAGCAGTGCGACAGATGTGTTCACGTTCACAAGTGAGCAACAGTATTAGTGGCTGATGGACCATACCAAAGCAAAGGATGAATCGTACTGGCGTGCATGTGATATCGGGTTGATTATGATGAACCGACGATCTTGGAATCCACAGCTTTACGATCTGTATCAATCTTGATGGACTGGTAGGACGACGGTGACACACCGTGCTTTGTGGCGTTTATGTATAACTAGAGAGGTGCTTGGACATGGCGGCAAATTCAGAATGGCACGAGATCGCCGCCTGTGGTGGTGGGCAAAGGAAAGGACAACGCCTTGGAAACGGGATCAAAGGGAGCTTTTGATGCTGTTGACAGGAAGGTCTAAGTGACGTTAACCTGACTAAATGACGAAGAATAACAAAGATGTATTGTACAACATGACGTAGCGGCATCGCCGTGTTACACGTCCCTAATCAACTCGTCCATCGAGGGTAGGGCAAGAGAAGTCACGCAGAGAGCCAAGGTCACAGCCTGTCAAATGTCAGACCGCTGCAGGTTTCCGCCTCTCCGCTTTGTGCCCAGACACGAACACATTGCATGCGCGACCTTGCCTCGACATGCCTAGTTTGTGATTCAGTATGTGAACGCTTCCTCCATGAAGTCGATGCTGCGGATGCCCACTCTACGCCTCACCGCTTCTGTGACGCTGTTGTTGAAACCAGATGGTCCGCACACCGTGACGACCATCGCGCCCACCTGTGCGAGTACTTCCGCGTCTAGCACTTCTTGCACATCGCATCTCTGTCCGTGTATGTCCAAGTATGGCGGCAGAGACCGCGTCCGAAGATCGACTGGACTCATCCTGGAAACATGCAGACGAATGCGAACAATGTTGTGGAAGTTCGCCATGGCTGCTAGTTCCTCCAGCCAAGGCTCGATCCAGTCCATAGCTTCAATGTGAGGTATGCACCACACCAGCAGGATCTTTTGTGTCGCGGCGCTTTTGTTGTTGTGTCCGGCTAACAGACGTCGCACGAAAGATAGCGGGTGAGTAATGCCGACGCCACCGGCGAACAGAACGACTGTCCCATATGAGTCGAGCGAATGATAGCCGCCATATGGCCCTTCGATCGCGCCCGATAGTGACACCATGTTGCTCTCTGTTCGCTGAGCTAGATCGTAGAGTGTGCGAGTCATGCCTGTCCGAGCACGAATGATGCAAGATACCGTGCTGGGTCCGCCATCTACATTGATATCCGTGATGTTTGACGGAAGCTTTTCCGGATCCAGTAGGGTGTAGCCTGACGAATGAGTCCAAGCGATTGAGAAGGGGTGTGACGACCATAGGGCGATTCGCGGCAAGTATACGTGAACGTGAGATCCGGGGTTCGCGTTCCACGAACAAGGGAGGAAAAACGTTACACGCGTCGCTTCACCGGGTAAAGCCTCCAGCGCTACTGAAGTCCAGAATGGCTGCCTCCCAGAGACATTGTAGTACAGGATGCGGAACGTCCGAGCGATCAGCTCCAGGATTAGGAATGCTATGATGAGGTATACCCACGGGAGCTGCGGCAGCGCATGTCTCGCTAGGTGGAAGTAAACTCCGGTGATTGCGATGATAATACCAATGCGGTGAATGGTGAGGAAGGTTTCGTAGAACGCGTGTCGCAGCGGTTCGATCGAGTGCAGTGCCAAAAGAATGAAAGCCGCAAACGAAGCCAGACCCATACGGAAAGCGAAAGAGTGGCGGAGAACCCAGATGATGCTGTCCCATCCGCCATGGCCGTCATACGTGACGTTGTAAGCGTTGTATGCGAAGGCCAGAACGTGTGCGGTGGCTTCGCACACGACCAGCCTCGCAGTCCATTGATGGAATTTGTTGAAGGTATCGAAGCTGACGTGAAGTATCCATATCAGCGGGTTATTGCGAAGTGCGAACAGCACAGCGAGAACGAGGTTGTATGCTGCCAAAGTACCACAGCGGCCACGAAAAGCCGCAAGATCCTGAGGTCGAGGCTGAGACCAGAGAGGTAACGATGCGGAGCAGTATGCAATATTGCTGAAGACATAGACTATACTAATGAGGAATTGTGGCCGGGAGTGTCCAGTCGTCCAAACTGGAGCATAGAGAAAGCACCACTTTATTGACCCCCAGCAGGCATATGACTCGAGCTTCCAGTTGTCTGACTGCTGCTTGTAACCGATGGCCGTGACTCGCTGTTTGTCGTTACGAATGCTGGTGATGATCCGCAGGGCGAGCGCGAGCGACGCTGGTATCAAGGCAGTGGCGATGAGGATATGGACGAAGACGTAGTTCGATGGCTGGTCAACGCCGGTAAGCCCGTGACTAAATTTGAATGGATCAGGATTTGCGAGGGAACTGTTGGCGGTGACATTGTCGATATCTGGGATAAACTGAAACTTCGCAGAGATTGTACTTGAGTTGACAACCATGCTGGTATGGTGACCTTGGTTACTCGTCCCTCCATGTGAACGAGTAGTCTTAGATTCGAATCGTCCTGATAATCACCGTAGGAGTCAAGACACGATCAAGACGTTGATAAGTAAAGACAAGATCGGGTGTCCAGGCTGTGTCGAGATCGGGGCCGAAAGCTGGTCAGCAAGCGCTTCGCCCTGCCAATGCGCTTTGTTCCAAGGATGTTGTAATGCGACAACGTGCGTTGAACTGCCTTTCTCGAGTATATGGTAGTTTAGTTAAGATCAGACAATCGCATTGTATGGCGAGAAAGAGCGTTTAAAAAAATGTGTTGGTGGCTCTGGAGACTTCATAAGTGGAGAGCGCGGCATGGTGAAGGGTCCTTCAGCAGCCCCAAGTTGTACGACACTAGCAAAGTCGCACGCCTGTAACCAACTCGGCGTACAGTATACCACTATTCCCGTGTGGTGATCTGATGTTTCGATTCGCCCAAAATCTTCATGTGGTAAAGCCAAGCCTTTGTGGACCGATGCTGCTAGGGATGGGAACATGGAGCGTAGGAGAGCCTGCGAACTCAACCGCTACGTTGTGGCCAAGAACGTTGATGTTCCCGTGGCTTGTGTTCCAGAAATCTTTCTGGGGCCATAGATGAATGTGCTTGAAGTGCAAGATGCATAACAAATTAAGAGCTTACGCTCGCGTATCTGGAGCGCCCAAGGTGCAACGCTGCTAATCGTCACCGGCGATCGATCTGCCGGCACTGCAACCTGGCGCCTGGATCATTGAAGGATGGTAATGTACCGGAGGTGTCATAGATGCGTCAAGGTCCTGCTTCAGCCCGCCAATGACGGCCATAATGTTCAACATCAGCACTAAATGTCAAGGGCGCGAATGTGACGGAAGCTCTCGGCGTTGGTAGACGTCGACTAGTGGCATTTCGATAAAGTCCCGTGGCTCGTGAGACCAATTCCAGCGAGGTGGGTGGGCACTAGAGAAACTTGAAAGATGTGGAGATGATGAAGGAATACTGGAAAGTGAAGAAGTCGACAAGGCGGCAAAGAAGACTAGGGCACTGATTGGAGGCCGCTACGCCACCTCAGAATATTGTCGAATGCAGTTTGGGGCGAGCAGACGTAATCTTGGGAAGTACCTCCGTACTTTGATGAAGATGTGGTGTTGAGGGCGAATATGCTGGAGAGGACACATAGACGTGTGGATGAAGTTAGACTGGAGCCTCGCGTGGGCTTCGTGAATGTTCCTCGCACGGACCCGGCGGCGGCGACTCCGGGGGATTGGATGCCGGCGCGACGGCGACGTAAAGTGGCATAACACGCATTTCTTCAACTTCACGACGGCCACCCCCGACTCGACTCCATCAACATGGCGCCGCTGGTCGACAACCCGCAGATCAAGCAGGCGAGTCTGCACAACCCACTCCCGCTGCAGCTGCATTTATATGTCTGGCCATTCTTAATACTGTGGCCCGCCTTCTCGGCCATCTATCTCTCGCCCACGCGCTACGAGACATACATCCAGTCGTCAGAATGGACCTTCGTCTGGTGCGCCAGCATCTTCACCCTGCAGTCGCTGTTCTGGCTGATGACCAAATGGAACGTCAACCTCAAGAGCGCCTTCACCACCACCTCCGCCCGCGATGTCCGCAGCGCAACCCTCATCAAGGTGCATCCCATTGCCAACGCCGGCGCTGCTGAGATCTGCAAGCTGGTGCGCGATCACGTGGGTGGGAAGCAGAACCTCTCCTTCCTCTTCCAGAAGCGACGTTTCCTCTACGACACCGAGAAGGGCTCATTCGCCCCACTCGCCTACCCCCTCGACGCCGAACCGAAGCCGCTCCTCGAGAAGTTCCAGCAGACCAAGGGCCTTGTCTCTCCCGCTGAGATTGAGCGCCTGCAACAACACTATGGCGACAACTCGTTCGACATCCCCGTCCCCTCGTTCACGGAGCTGTTCCAGGAACACGCCGTCGCGCCGTTCTTCGTCTTCCAGATATTCTGCGTGGGGCTGTGGATGCTGGACGAATACTGGTACTACTCGCTCTTCACCCTCTTCATGTTGGTCATGTTCGAGAGCACCGTCGTGTGGCAGAGGCAGAGGACCTTGAACGAGTTCCGCGGAATGAGCATCAAGCCCTACGACATCTTGGTGTACAGGCAGAAGAAGTGGCAGGAGATTGTGAGCGACAAGTTGCTGCCCGGCGACGTGGTCAGCGCGTGCCGGACCAAGGAGGACTCGGGTGTGGCATGCGACATGCTTCTTCTCGAAGGATCCGCTATCGTCAACGAAGCTATGCTTTCAGGAGAAAGTACGCCCGTGCTCAAGGAATCGGTACAGCTACGCCCGGGAGATGCGCGCATCGAGCCCGAGGGTCTGGACAAGAATGCTTTCCTCTGGGGTGGCACCAAAGTTCTGCAGGTCTCTCACGGCAACGACGCCGAGGACGACATGGGCACAATCAGGAAGCTCTCGTCTGGCGTTCCCCCACCACCGGACAAGGGCGCCATCGCTGTTGTCATCAAGACTGGCTTCGAGACCAACCAAGGAAGCCTGGTCAGGACTATGATCTACGCGACCGAGCGCGTCTCAGCCAACAACGTAGAAGCGCTCCTCTTTATCCTTTTCCTGACCGTCTTCGCTGTGGCCGCCTCGTGGTACGTCTGGCAGGAGGGTGTCAGACTTGACCGTCAGCGCAACAAGCTTCTACTCGACTGTGTCTTGATTGTCACCTCTGTTGTTCCTCCGGAATTACCCATGGAACTCAGCTTGGCCGTCAACACCAGCTTAGCTGCACTAAGCAAATACGCCATCTTCTGTACCGAGCCTTTCCGTATTCCGTTCGCCGGACAAGTTGATGTTGCCTGCTTTGACAAGACCGGTACTTTGACGGGCGAAGACCTGGTCGTCGATGGTATTGCTGGTCTCTCGCTGGGCCAAAACAATGTCAAGACTGGTCCTGATGGTGCCCATGTCGACCTCACCAAGGTCACAGATGTCGGAACGGAGACGACTCTCGTCCTCGCCACAGCACATGCACTGGTCAAACTCGACGAGGGCGATATCGTCGGTGAGCCAATGGAAAAGGCAACTCTCCAATCACTGGGCTGGAAAGTTGGTATCAAAGACACCCTGACTGCCGCCACAACGACTGCCAAGTCACACGCCGAACTTGTACAGATCCGACGCCGTTTCCAGTTTTCGTCTGCTCTCAAACGCCAAAGCTCTGTTGCCACCGTTATCGTCCATAATAATAAGACTGGCAAGAAGGTTCGGAGCACGTTCGTTGGTGTCAAGGGCGCTCCCGAGACTATCCGTAAAATGCTCGTCAACACGCCTCCTAACTATGAAGAGACCTTCAAGCACTTCACTCGAAACGGTGGCCGTGTGCTCGCTCTTGCTTACAAGTTTCTGTCTGAGGAGGGCGAGTGGGGTCAGAACCGAATCAACGATCTGAAGCGCGAGCAAGTTGAGTCTGACCTACACTTCGCCGGCTTCTTGGTTCTTCAATGCCCTCTCAAGGATGACGCCAAGGAGGCTGTCCGCATGCTGAATGAGTCGAGTCATCGTGTTGTCATGATCACTGGCGACAATCCATTGACTGCTGTACATGTTGCCAAGCAGGTCGAAATTGTGGATCGCGACTGTTACATTCTCGACGCGCCCGAGAACGATGAATCAGGCGAGAAGCTCGTCTGGCGGAGCGTTGACGACAAGACAAATGTTCCTGTTGACCCTTCCAAACCCCTAGATGCAGATATTCTGAAAACAAAGGTCCTTTGTGTTACTGGCTACGCGCTCTCGAAGTTCAGTGGCCAAGTAGGATGGAAGCAAATATTGCGACACACGTGGGTCTATGCACGTGTTTCACCGAAGCAAAAGGAGGAGATTCTCCTCGGTCTCAAGGACTGCGGTTACACCACGCTTATGTGTGGTGATGGTACCAACGATGTCGGTGCTCTCAAGCAAGCTCATATCGGCGTCGCTTTACTCAACGGTACCCGTGAGGATCTCGACAAGATTGGCGAGCATTACCGCAATACCAAGATGAAGGAGGTTTACCAGAAGCAGTGCGACTTGATGAAGCGTTTCAATCAGCCTCAGCCTCCGGTTCCGGTCATGATCGCCCACCTGTACCCACCCGGTCCTACCAACCCGCATTACGAAAAGGCAATCGAGCGAGAGGCCAAGAAGAAGGGTTTCGTCCCGCCCACGGAGAATGGCGCTACGAACGGTTCGGCTGGAGCAGTGACCGCTGCACAGCCAGAGACCAAAAAGAATCAGCAGGCTGCCCAGAACATGATGGCACAGATGCAGGAGAAGATGATGATGGGTGAGATGGACGATCTCAGTAACGAGCCACCGACGATCAAGCTCGGAGATGCCTCAGTCGCAGCGCCTTTCACTTCGAAGCTCGCCAACGTTATTGCTATCCCGAACATCATTCGACAAGGTCGATGCACGCTTGTCGCCACAATTCAGATGTACAAGATTCTCGCACTTAATTGTTTGATCTCTGCATACAGCTTGTCAGTGTTGTATCTCGACGGCATCAAGTTTGGTGACGGTCAGGTCACAATCTCGGGTATGATGATGAGCGTATGCTTTTTGTCCATCTCCCGCGCAAAGGTACGCCGGCCATGTTCTCTTCTGAAGCATTTCCTGCTAATATGTCCCAGACCGTCGAAGCTCTCTCCAAAGAGCGCCCACAACACAACATCTTCAACACGTACATCATCGGCTCCGTCCTAGGCCAATTCGCAGTCCACATCGCCACCCTCATCTACGTATCCCAATACGTCCAACGCGTCGAGCCAAAAGACCCGAACCCAGACCTCGAGAAGGACTTCGAACCCTCCCTCCTCAACTCAGCCATCTACCTCCTCCAGCTCATCCAGCAAATCTCCACCTTCGCAATCAACTACCAAGGCCGTCCCTTCCGCGAATCCATCCGCGAAAACAAGGGCATGTACTGGGGCCTCGTGTCCGTCTCCGCCGTCGCCTTCTCCTGCGCTACCGAATTCATCCCCGAACTCAACAACAAGCTTAAACTCGTGCCCTTCACCACAGACTTCAAGGTCATGATCACGGGCGTCATGATGCTCGACTTTGGCGCCTGCTGGATCATCGAGAAAGGCTTGAAATGGGGCTTCAGCGATAACAAGCCGAAGGATATCGCGCTGAGGAGGCAGGATCAGCTCGACAGGGAGACAGAGCGCAAAGCGCAGGAGGAGAAGGAGGCGCAGCAAAAGAAGAATCAGGAGCTGGAGGATAAGGCGAGGGCGTTGGGGATTAAGGTCTAGGAGGTTGTGCTTGTTGGAGTTTGTGCATAGCGTGTGCGTTGGGTAGAGGACGACAATGAGTGGAGTTGGTTAATATAGAATTGCATTCGTTTCTCTGCTCATGGCTACTACTGTCTTCTTGGCTTCAGCTAACTTTTACCACTGAAACCTACGTGGCTACTGCTCTTGGGCAGATATTTCCCCCCACTCACGCGCTTTCCCGTTGGAGTCAATAAGCATACACTGCTGGCTTCTAACTATATCAATCCTCTAACCTCGCCGTTCGTTTCAGCATCGAGCGTGTCGAACACCTCCCATTTGAAGGATTCTCCTGGGTTGGGGTTCAAATTGCCAGATACCATGATGGGGACTTCGAGATAGATACTAAGTATTCTCCATCTGGCGAGGCATAGATCACACTTTATAGTTCAAATTCAGCAGACTGCCCTCCGTCTTCAGAAAGTGAACAGCGGCATCCTCTCCACAATCCAGAAGGTGTAGTACAACGCCGCAACCTGCTTCGAAGGCGTCCCAATCGAGTTTTTGCTCACAGTTGCAATGCCAAAATCACCCAACCAAAACAACGCACAGCTAAACAGCACCGCCGACACGGCAAACGGCATCGACTTTTTGAACAACGAAAACGCGGCCGCAACGAGACTGAGCAACGCAGCCAGTCCAGTCAATGCGATCCACGCAAGCAGCACAATGAACGCAAGCGACTTGAAAATGTTTCCGACCCTGCCATCTTCCTCCGTGACTACAAAGCACAAATCAGTCGTCGATACCCAACAAGCCATTGCTGACGGTTACTCACAAGGAAACTGATAAAACGCCCAAACCGAAAACACCCCCGTCGCCACCATCGGCACCCCCCACGCCCCCATCCCATTACTCCACCCCTCACTCTTCACCACCAGCCGATGCACATGCACCGCATCCACCAACACGCCCAGCACGATCTGCATCCCCGCGAGTATCATCAGCGGCTGCGAGCCTCGCGTCCTTGCGAGCGTGACGGCCGACAAAATGACCGAGACCAGCGAGGATACGCTGACCAGCACGATGTTCCACGTCGTCTTCTGCAGCGCCTGCCAGGGGAGCAGCGGCCGGCGGCCGAACAGGTGACACAGGATGACGTGGAAGGTTAGGGTGTGCGAGACGAACCCGAGGACGCCGTAGGGGATGGCGTAGATCTGGATGTGGGATTGGAGGGTTGTGGCGTTCGTTGGGGGGAGGAAGCGCGGGGTTAGGGCGGGGAGGGAGTGGTGCGATGGTAAGAAGGGGTGGAGGGGTTGGGGAGCCATGGTGGGATGTTGATGCGAGGACTGTGAGGGGATGGGATCGGGAGGTGAGATGATGAGGAATGGAACGAGGTAGTGGAGATAACACCACTGCGATGACAATGGGTTGGGTCAAGGTGCATTTTTGAAGCTTCCTGCGCCGACAAGGGCGTTGCTTGACATGCTCATCCCGGGTTCCTGCATATCGAGCCAGCGCGACGCGCCGAAGCCGCTGCGCAGCCTGCGTAATGTTCTATATCTAGCACCCAAGTCGAGCCCAAAAAGCGAAGATCTACAGTTTCGGTTAAGATATTGCCGCATCTCGTGTTCGTTACTGTACACTACACAACGTGGTGTTGGTGAAGCTAGTGCGTAGTCGTCCTTAGCGAATGAAAAGCGCCACCAAACTCAGCCGCATTTTCTTCGGGTTAACTCCCATTGCTCATTTGCTCTGCAGCCGCTATTGAGGAATGCCAAGCAGCATCCTCCACTCCCTACGGTACGCATCTCCCGATGTCCAAGGACGGCGTAGGTGTTTTATTTCGGATCGCACACTACCAGAAACGGATGCACCGCGGCGCCGATCCACAATCGCCCTGTCTTCACATCATGTCTTACGGTGGTACTCCCACTTAGTACTTTCCCCTCGCCATCCTCAAGCACCTTCTCAACGCGATAATCCACCTTCCTCCTCTCCACATCCACCGTCTTGCGGATGCGGAGCACGGTAGCCGGCGCGTCGAGGTTCAGCGGATCGGCAAGGGCTTTTGTCACTTTGAGGAAATTCGGAAACCCAGCGACATACAAATCGCCATTGGCGTCTGGCGAGATATTGTCGAGCGGCATACCGGTGTGTATTTCATCGATCAGCTTGAGTGTATTTGCGTTAGTCAATGTGTATACGCGGATCCGACCGTCGACGCTGCTGGGAACGTAGATCAAGCCGTCAAACCCCCTCGTCAGGCCATTGGGGAATTTCAAGCCTGGCTTCGGAAGATGAGAGAGTAAGGTGGAGAGGTATTCTTTGTACAATGGCTGCGCGGGCCGCAGATCCTTGGGCAGTTGTTCGACTGGCTCGGAGCCGGTGACAGCAGTATGACACGCACCAGATGGCGAGCAGTAAGCGACGTCTCCGCCGCCGATGAAGGGGTCGAGTTCTCTGCGCAGGCCGGTCTTGGTACTGTGGTCGTTGGTGACAAGGAATTCTCCGCCGCCGAGAATAGCGACGCGGTTTGGCGTGTAGACTGCGGGTGAGTAGATGGTTCGGACATGACGCATTGCCTCCTCGCCTCTACGCATTTCGAAGACATCGATGGTGGAGTTGGCGCCGAGGACGGAGGCGTCGACGATGTTGTTGAAGGGGCCGATGGGTGGGCGTTGATTCACGAAGTAGAAGTTGATGGTGTCGCCGTCGAGGATCTCGGCATCAAAGCCTAGGATGTCGATGTTGGAGTCGCCAGTTGCGCCGGTGTAGCCTAGGGGCTTGATGGAGCGGAGGTTGAAGAGTCCGTCAGCGCCGGGTTCGTCGATGGAGAGGGCGATGAGCTCTGAGCCGCCTGGCCGACGGCCGGTAGCATTGAACTTATTGACTCTGGTGGGTATTAGAAGACAGATCCTAGTAGAATGTGTACGTGCTTGGAACTTACGCTTGATTCCACTCCAGTCGTCCCGGACTCGTACCTGCACACCCCGCATACAGGGTGCGCCCTTCATTGTCAAGCCACAAATCCTCACAAGCCTCCAGTCTCGGATGCTCGATGCGACGACATGAATAAGGGAAGTCCTCAATATTTTGAATCACGCGACCGATGCCGAATGTGGTTTGGAACAGATCGCGCAGGTAGAACTGGTAGAACGATGCGCCCCAAGCAACAACGAGCGCGTAGTAGACTTGTGTCGCTGCGCTGGGCATCTTCGCGCCTCTTAATCTATTTGAAAACAGAGATGAAAAATTTGAATGGGTTGAGACGTAAGATGGACGAGCTGAGGATTGTGCTGAAGCTGGGCGAAGGTTATGTCAGCTCTCAAAGCGGTTAGCACCCGGCCAAGACCATTGGTCTCAGACCTTCCGAGGCTCATGCATCGACCACGTGGGTCTTAGCGCGGTACGTTTTCCCCGCACATCATCGTCCCGAACATGCTGCGATTGTGGTGTTGATAGAGCGAACATCCTAAAGTCTGAATTGTTGACGTCTTCCTAGCTTCTGTCGCGACTCCACCAATTGCGAAAACCATCCCACATATCTTCAACGTGGAGAATGACTAAATCTGCATCCTTCGACGTGATTGGCACGTGTTTCGAGTTCACCGCGCCCATCGAAGCGATACAGCGACGCCTCGGTCCCAAACTGAGCACCGCAGCCGTGGACCCGAAGACGCTGTTCTTTAGCTGGTTCTATGCGGCACAACGCGACTTCACATATGTCAGCCTTTGCGGATCATACAAGCCCATCGCGGAGGTCTTGAAGTTGACATTCCGACGCGCTTGTCTTGTGGTTGATTTGCCTGCCGATGCCGTGTCAGATGAGGACATTGCCGAGGTTATGAAAGCGTTCAAGAGCATGGGACCAAGAGAGGGACTGAAGAATTGCTGCGATGGACTGAGAGATGCAGGTTGGGACGTGTATGGTGACGAACGGCGGCAAGGAAGTCTCGCTCAACTACTACAAGAATGCTGGTATTGAGCTAGATAGCGAGCATCTTCTAAGCTGTGACGATGTGAAAGTCGCAAAGCCGGATATAAGGGTGTATGAAAACGCAAATCGGCACCTATCAGCAAAGGGACTAGGAAAAGCTGGAGACGGGGAGCGCTGGTTCGTTGCAGCACATGCCTGGGATATC
>TARA_R110002003_G_scaffold176_2_pt1 | contig 31798 bp, 31 predicted proteins | sample TARA_R110002003 | Tara Oceans TARA_R110002003 (sample SAMEA4396441) | marine metagenome | biome: Westerlies Biome; feature: [SRF] surface water layer (ENVO:00010504); material: water (ENVO:00002006), including particulate matter (ENVO:01000060) such as... | depth 5 m | reverse complement strand
TAACGACAACCGCGCCTGCCCTCAACTCGACTGCACAACTATGCTTGAGAACGACATCATCCTTAGACTCAAGCGCTCTAACAGCGACGTCGACGACCTGGTGCCCGATGGCGACTACACCCCGCCGAGTTCGCCGGGCAAGAAGGCGCATGCGACAAGAGGGTCACGGTCGTTTTCGTGGTCCAAGCTAACAGAGTCGATGAAAGGAAAGGGCCCGTCTTCGCGAACGTCTCGCGGTTCTTCAATTGAGAAGAAGAGCATCTCCAGCCCAATTGTCAATCCCAGGAATCCGCTGTGTCCTCCCACACCGACCTTCGACTCGAGAACCAACTCACCATCGCCGACTTTCTCGAACCTGCCCACGGCGCAATCGAGTTCGAGCCTGTTCGAGGTAGATTGCACACATAACACTTCAAGACACTCATACTCGTCTTCTAATACGACTGTCGAATTCCCGCCTCTCGATCCCCCACGACCGCCCAATCGCCCGCCCCCGCCAGTACCCAAAGCACCGAGCTTCGTGAGCACAGGCAGTGGGAACAACAGCCCGCTCGAGCGCATACCAGAGTCGTCACTGGAGCTTGACAGCCTACTTGAGCCTTTGAATCTGGATCATTTAAAAAATTGGCTTGGAAACATGGAGCCCACACGCCTCGAGCCCGCGCGGCTGCAGCCCCCGACTGGAGGCACCAAATTCCGTGCCATGCAGGAGGCGAAACAGATGGAAGAGCTGGTTGCTGAGAGGGCGAAGCGCAGTGGTGATAAAGAGCCTCCGCCATACGAATTTCACGAACTCATTGGCAAAGGTGCATATGGTCGTGTGTACAAGGGAAAGAGCCGGATCACCGGTGGTCTTGTTGCGATAAAGATCATCGACATCGACAACCAGGACTACGCAGAGATGACGACGGAGAACCTTGCGCAGACAATCAAGGAGATTGACATTCTTCAACAATTGAGAGACAGCAAGGCAAGACCATACGTCAACATCATTGAGGAGGCGCGGACGGTGCACAATGAGTTGTGGATCGTCAGTGAGTACGCCAGTGGTGGCAGTGTCAACACTCTGATGAAGCCTACGCACATGATCAAGGACCCTGGACCTGGGCTACCGGAGAAGTTCATCATCCCGATTGCGCGCGAGCTCGCACTGGGCCTGAAGTATGTACACGAGGCTGGAGTGCTACATCGAGATCTCAAGACCAACAATGTCCTGATCCTCGAGGACGGCCGGGTCCAGCTATGCGACTTTGGTGTATCTGGCACCCTTGAACCCCAAAAGTCCAAGCGATCGACCATCGTGGGTACCCCTGCCTGGATGGCTCCGGAGCTCCAACAAGAATGGGTCAAGGATGCGGATCCGCGCAACCCACTGCAGCCAAAAGAGATCCAGTACGGCAACGAGATCGACATTTGGGCATATGGTTGCACCATTCATGAGATGGCGAGCGGCTTTCCTCCTCACCACAGGATCAATCAGCTCGAGCTACCCAATGCCGGAGCGCCTGTACTTGAAGGTGACCGCTACTCACAGGACCTCAAAGACTTTCTTGCGTTCGTGTTCCAGCCCGATCCAAAAGATCGACCCACACCTGACCAGATACTGGAACATCCGTACATCGCTGGCTCGACGAAGCTCTACCCTACGTTCACGCTCGTCAAGCTCGTCGAAGAGTACTATAGATGGGAACAGCAAGGTGGCGCACGTGCTTCCCTCTTCAATCCATACGGAGCTCAGGCGCCGGATCCGCTTTCTGCTTCAGAAGATGATGACGATGACGACTGGTCGTTCAGCACGACTGATGAGTTTGAGCAGGAGCATGCACCACAATTCGCCGATCCCTTCGCAGCGCCGCAAGCGTTCACTGGCATCAATATCCCACCTGTACAGGATATGGACCGGTTCGAGCAGCTACAGGCCAGATTCAAGGAAGAGTCGATTGTTCGTGGCCAGAAGCGGCTCAATAAGCTGTTTGATAAGAGCACCACTCCATATCGATACAGCATGACCGACAGTGAAGAGAGCTCTGGTGGACGACCGCCATCAGATCTTGTCCTTCGTGACTTCAATCCTGGGGCACCAAACCGCGAGACTGTCATCGACTTGGATTTTTCAATGCCATCGACCGAGGAACCCAGCATAGACCTGGGCGAGGTGCCGACGATCCGAGCGGGTCGAATGAAGAGCATATTGCGTGAAATGGCAGAAGAAGAGGAGCGCGATGCGTTCAATCAGGAAGACGAACTGACTAAGCGCGCCACACGAGACTGGAAGTTTCCTTCTGAAGATGTCCAGTCCGATAAGCGCGATACCATGGCGTGGTCATTTCCGTCAGAGCCGGCAAATCGCAAAACAATGGAGTGGTCATTCCCTTCAGAGCAACAGCCGAAGCGCGAGACGATGGAATGGTCCTTTGCCGCTGCTCAGCCACAGAAGCCGAATAGGCGGACGGTGGAGTGGACATTTGACGCTGCCATGGCGGAAGGCAACTATGACGCACCGAGGAACAGAACATCTCGAAGACCCGAGACACGAGAATGGAAATTCCCCAAGCCAGACGACAGTCGCAAGACACAGGACTACTCATTCCCTATGCAGAGTCCACGAGGAAGTCGACACGGCAATAACACTTCGGGCTCATCATCATCACCCACACTTGCGCCCGGCTTCCGACCAAGTTTGCGACATGCGGCTACGATGCCGGTGGGCGATCCGGACGACTTCCCTCGCGTCAGCAACTCACCCGAGTCTCCTCTTCGAACATCCATGATTGACCTGGACATGGCCATGGTAGAGGACTACCGCCCCTCAACGTCCGGCTCCGACGCTATTCACACCGCCGGCACGGTCAACGACAACCCCTTCAACCTCGAAGACCAAGTCCAGCTCTCCCAAAACAACCATCGCGCATCCTACCACTTCCAATCCAAGTCCGAACCCAACCAGACCGTCCCAGGACTCCTGACGCCACAACAACAAGACGACCAAGGCCATCCGCCAAACCAGATGCACGCCCGCGGCGTCTCCTCCGCCTCGCAAGTGCAATCCCACCCCAAACCCCCCCAACAACCCACCATCTCCTCGGCGCCCCAACACCGCGTCCACCGCTCCCAGCAATCCCTCTGGGACGGCTGGTCGCACGCCCAAGCCTACGGCCTCGGCAGCGCCGACCACTCCCCGCCCACCAGCGTCACAACCGACACCAGCCTCGAAGACGAAGACGTCGACGACCTCTGGGACGCCTTCGAGCGCCTGACACTACAGAACAACCGCCGTCTCGCGGGCTTCGCAAGCGGCGGCGCCGCCGCGAGAGGTAGACGCGCGGATAGCACCTTTGGCAGCCAGAACTCCACCCTCCTCGATAGCGACACCGAGTATCCCTACTCGTCCGATTCCGACTTCCAACTCCCCCTGTCCACGCCCTCGTCGTCGACGGCACTGGTACACACGCAGATGCGGTCGCAGGCGCGCAAGTCGCGCGTCTCGGCCGCCCCGAATGGCCGCCCGCTCGTCGAGTTCCCTGTCCCGCGCGGCGTCGAGCCTGAGCGGTTGGTCGGCGTGGAATTGGATCCGAGGAGTGTGGCGGATATGTTGCTGGGCAGTGCGGTCGAGTTGAGGGATGGGGTCAGGGCTGGGAGGGATTTGTTGAGGGCGATGAGGTTGGAGGAGGTTGGTGGGGGGGAGATGGAGGAGCGAGGGGAGGAGGGAGAGGAGGGGGAGGAAGAGGGTGGTGGGGGGACGGTGAGGTTGGTTGGGAGGGGGTGATGGGAAGGGGATGGATGGGCGTTTGGCGTGGGAATAGGGGAATTATGTGGATTTAGGGTATAGGCGTGTATATGTTTTTGTCCGCGGCACGGATTCAAGCAAAGACAATTGCAGCCCGAAAGCCATTTCTTTTCTTTCAGTCCACCATGTATACCAAGGTACCTTGTCCCCTACCCTCAACGTCACAGTTAGCGAGACCAATCAACATGCTTGAATACTTGTATCAATTGTTTTTATCCACCCTTAGTAGCTAGCTATCGAAGATTCATACAACGTGGGCCTATCATATCATATCGTAGTCTATCCCCACAGGGTTCCATTCCACATATCCAGCCCAAAAATGCGCCAGTATATGCATCAAAACATCAACCCAGATCGCCCCATAGCGCCAAAGCTATGCCATGCTACGCGGTGCCTAAATCCCAAGGCAAGCCGCGCCGAAACTCCAAACGCGTAAAAATACGCAATGCAAAAAAATCAGTGTAAAATCAAAGACTCGTCTCGGTGCTGCCGTCATCCAAGTCGTCCGGATGAAGGACATCGTCCTCCTCTCGATCCGAGTCTGTTTCGTCATCATCCTCCTCTTCATCATCATCCTCCTCCTCCTCCTCATCATCATCATCGTCCTTTTCGACCGGCATGCCCGGCACGGGTTTCCACTGCACGTAATCCTGCTCGAGCCAGCGCTTGCTCTTTGGCAGGACGTACGGGTCAAACGGGAAGTATGCGTCGAGCAGATACGTGTCCTCGCCTTTCTTGTTGCTGAGGGCAGTTTCGCGGCCGCCCATGCCGTCGAGATAGCCGCTGGCGAGGCTGCGCGCGAGGCGGACGCGCTTGTTGGTTTCGATGAGGGGGAAGACGTACAGGAAGCGCAGGTGGTGTGCCATGCGTGCGAATTGGGCGACGATGGTGGGCGCGCAGATCTTGAGCGGGTTGAGCTTGGAGAGGATGTTGCGGTGGAGGATCTGCTGCGTGTTGTTGTACCACTTGAAGTCGTCGACGTGGTCGATGATGTCGTAGTCTGACGGTGGGTTGCCGTCCGCGGTGACGATGAGGTCGCGCCATCGGAAGCAGAATGTGTAGAGGAGCGCTTGGGAGATGGCGTAGTATGTGCCGTAGCGTCGAAGGTCGGGGCCTTTGCAGCTGGGCTCGTGCGTAGTGCGGAGGATCTCAAGATGGTGGCAGAGAAGGTCAAAGACAGCACGGACAGTGTCCGACGATACATGAGCGCCACGTGCAATGAATGACCCGAGGTATGCGGCGGCGGTGACACGGAGGATGTGTGGTCGGTTCTGGTCGAATGCAAGATGCGAGCAGGCCCCGGCGAATTGCTCTGTGCGGTCTGCGGACGTTTGGCTGAAGTGAAACAGGAGGAATTGGGTATGTCGAGAACGATAAGTGGGAAGAATAGTTGCAGCAAATTGCGATAGAAGACTTTCAAAAAGCTCGTCCGCTTCGAATCGGTCTTCGGCGAAGATCGCGTCGTAGTGTGTGAAGAGCAAGTCCATGATGGTGTCGAGCTTGCTAACGGCCTGTCTGATGTCTTTGAGGCGTTGCTCCTCCGGTTGCAGACTCTCCTCACTGGACACCGACTCGTCGTCGCTGTCGCTGTCCTCTTGGTCGTTGATGGCATCGCCGACGAGCCGCTCCTCCATGTCATCCTCCAGCTCCTCCATATCCACCTGAATCTGGACGTCGATCTTCACCAGCTTGTCTGTGACCAAAGAGAAGATCTCGCCCTTGAGCTCTGGGCAGTAGTCCACTACCTTAAGGATGTTCCGAATGTACTGCACGTGTGTTCTCGCGTCGTCGTCGGGATATGGAAAGGTGCTACCAAGGATCGGAGACAAGAAGGCGCTAGCCATGGGGATGTTGCGGAGGATGGACCTCAGGCACTCGTGTATCCGCGCCTGTACCCGCACGCGCTCGATGGGCGGGTCGTCCTGCTGCCTTGCCGTGATGGAGGGGGCCTTGAGGAACATGGCAACGAGGACCTGGAGGACGTTGGACATGTAGCCAGAGTGTATCGACAGAAGCGAGCGGAGGAAGTATCGGTACGACCGCACAAAGGCGTCGTTGCGGGCTGTCCAGCTGCAGTCGATGATGGCATGCACCAGGCCCTTGCAGCTGTGGTCGAGAAGGTGGACATTGTTGGTGAGCGCAATGACGTACTTCTGAAGCAGGCCAGACAGCGGCGCACTGGAGGACCGCGGGTCTTCTCTGAACAGTCCTTTGAGCAGGTCGTAGGAGGCCTTGTCGCCCGCCGCGTGCTTCTCTATTGCCCGCCGCACTTCCTCGCCCACCAGTTCCAGGCTCTTATCGTTCTCGTCGGACAGTATCCGCACATCCACGTCCGGGTTGAAGGCGACCCGGCGGCGTTTCAGCTGGCTCGAGGTGTTGTTTTCGGCGTCGGATGAGTTGTCGAGCATCTTGCGCTTCAGGCTGCTGCCGCCGCCCACGCTCGGGGCGACGACGTCAGTCGCGCGGTTGATGGAGGCGAGAGAGACCATGGTGTGAAAGGACTGCTGAGTGATCACATCTGGTCCGCACGGAGGAACAATCGGTCGGGCGGTCGAGGTGCGCCTTGTGAAATTGGCGGTGCGGTAGTAAGCGGGGGACAAATGCAGAACTGCACCACGCGACAGGGTGGCGCTAATCACCGGCTAAACCCCGGCACTCAACTTTTCAGTGGAGAACTTGACTTCGGCCACTGGTGCTTGACTAGACGTACAGCTAACTTCTATTTTTGACTTGGATCGGGCATACAATATATCAAGGGTTCAGCGTGCACCCACAACTATCTCTACACCGCCGACTATCTTATCACATACCTATGTCTATCATAAAACCTCTTCACAGCATTCACAGCCCCTCACATCGCCTCTTCGCTTCATCGCAATAGCCTTGATCAACTCGACGACAGTCACTAACGATATACACCTACCCTACCCTACACCACCGCCCTACCCCTCCCAGCACAATCCCGACACTCCACCTGCTTAACTTTCTCCCGCTGCAATCCTTCCATCCAAATCTCTCTATACCACCCATTGCCATTGCACCGGCCACAGTATCTCCACTGCGGACTGTCCGATCTTCGCCGTATCGAGACATCACTGTCCTTCACGGCAACACTAGCTTGGGGCTGATCGCGGTGCGGTGGGCCACGATAGTGCACTTGGTTCGGATGTGAGCTGCGGGGTGGACTGTTGTTCTCGTTGTAGGAGATTTGCGGTTGAGTCCGATCGTCGAGTGAGCGAGCGCGAGGGCGATGATGGGTGGGCGGTGCCTGTTCAGCTGTTAGTCGGACTGGGTGCAGTGCTTTGATGGGAACGTACGAGGAAGCGAGGATTCGATGGAGTGGCGCGAGGCTTCTGCAGGTGTGCGTCTGATCGGGTCTGTGGCCTCGCCGCGTGATGGCTATCGCGACTCGAAGATGGACTGCGATTGTAGCTAGAATGTGCGCCGACACGAGGTGTGGCTAAATCATGCATAACAGGGCTTCTCTCTTTTCTTGAAGGTGATCTTGGGGACCTAGCTCCTGCTTGATTCGGCGTCGGTGAATGGGAATGTACGCTGTCTGCGCGAAGCCGTGGACTTTTGGGCGATAGATCCCGCGATATTCGTCCCGGCAGGTCTAGAGAGCTCCCTGCGGATGATGATCCCGTCGAATCTGACGGCGATCGACTTCTCGATGAGGTCTGAGGTATTTCGAGTCTGATGGCACGTCTGTCCCTCGAATCTACTTCGCTTTCATCGTCCGAGGGCAATTCCTCGATCCTGCCTGTCTCAAAAGATTTACTCTCGACTGCTTGATCGTGTCGCTTGTCCGCTGCTTTGATCAGATCGATCAGCTTCGATATGGGATCTAGAGCATTTCGTAAGTGCTCCAAGATAACCGGGGGTGCGCCGGCGGCCAGCGCAGCCCTTGTTAACGCAACACCTTTTCGACCTCTCCAACTTCCAGGTTCGGAGCTCAGGACAATAAACTTCCTGAGCACAAACTTTGCAACATGCGAGGAAATCTGTACAAAGCTAAGGCCTTGCTTGGACTTGCCATCAGATAGTTGGCCACGGTCATTTGCTGATTCCAGGCGGGTCTTCTGAATGTCTCTAATGTCGTAGTCGTGGAGGAGCTCCTTCAGATCAGGGTCACGTTTCTCGCAAGCAAGATCTTCGATCTCGCCATAGTCTTGGCTCAACCAGGCGCCAGCCTCGAGCAGCATCTCGGTGATGGCGTAGTCGCCGTGACCGACCGCTTGATACAGTGCACTCACGTGCTTCTTGTCGGTCCCAAACACGTCGGCGCGGTGCTTGAGAAGCATGCGAGTGATGCTTTTCCTACTGCCTATGGTCGCTGCAATCAGTGGGGTCCCATACTTGCCTCCGGACTTGCTTGGATCTGCGCCGTAATCGAGGAGGAGTTGTGCTATTTCATGACTCCCTTTGCTAATGGCAGCCTGTAGAGGCGTGCCATATATCCTACAGCGAGCGTCGGCATCGTCAAAATTATCGAGCAGCTTGTGCAATGCCACCCTATCGTTATTCAATATGGCGGCGCAAAGTTCGTCTCCAACAAGAGCATAGTTGAGCTTCATGACCGTCGCCAGGGACGTTTCTTCTCCTCTCCAGTCATGCGTCTCCACCTTGGAGATATTCTGAAGACCGCAACCCCGCACAAAAGTCTCTGGCCGCCACGGATGCCACAATTGAACGTCCTTCTTGCAGACATAAGTGGCCGCAGATATAGAACGCAGTTGTCCTGTTGATAATTGAATGTCAACAGTGACTCTCCTTCTCTCGAACAGGGGTTTTCGGGCGCCAGAGTCAGCCTTCTGGCTTCCCGACGCGCTCTCGTTGTCGCTGCCTATTGCGTACCCTTGATTCAGTGTTCGATAGTCAGAGCAGAATATCAGATCACAATATCTGAGTGCTTCTTCCGTAAGACCAAGAATCAAGAAGCCAGTCACTTCGCCTGCTGGAGACGGCTGGAGAGTCTCCAGCCCCATCGACTCCCTAGTCGCGAGGATTTCCCTTGTACGTGATGATTCTTGCATAGCGGCGAGGTCAAAGCCAGAAGGCCGCCAAGCATCGTAGTCTTTCAGACGGGCAGGCGTCATGACTTCAGCTGCACGTTTGATGGATGTGTCCGCTCTTGACCAATCTGTTGAGGACGGTACGAGTCGCCTTTGATGCTGGGGCGAATACACGCCCTCGAGAGACCGTGCTGCGAAGCCGCGAAGGGCACTGGGAAACATCAGACGACCATAGACGAACAAATTGTAGCTTCCCAGAGCAGGTTCAGAAGCACGCACTTCTTTCATGTCAAAGCGGTTGGATCCGGCAAGAACGTACGAGGGTACTAATGTCGCCCTAGGTAATGGATAATAGTTCTCCAGATCGAGTGAGGGCAGTCGTAGTGGTTCAGGTGCAATGATCGGTTGCTCATCTATGGCATTGTTCTCTGCCTCAGGACTGGAAGGCGAAGGTCTCCTATCTGCACGCAGTCCAGAGAATCTTCCTGCAGCATGTGAATCGTTCACCGCGCTCGGCTCGCGCTTTGGCTCCGTATCCTCTGCGAAGGTCACTTGCTTCTCTACTCGACGAACATCCGCCGTTGCAGAGGCCTGCGACTTCAAGGCTGGTCGAGGCGCTAGATTCGGCTCTGTAATATTCGCCGCTGCTGGCTTTACCGGTGTTGTGCAATTATCTGGCGGTTTGGGAATACATTCTTGGCCGGACAGAGGAGATTCGCGAGACTCAGCAACATTTCGTCGAACCTCAGCTGGAGCGACATCGTTCGAGGGGAGTTCGTCCGAATCGTGAGCATCGCTATCGCTCTCGCTAGCTGAGTCCTTGTCGTTGGCGATCGTCACAGCGCCAACATCTTCGAGAAATTGCGCCGTCACAGTCTCTTCAGATTCATCGTCGATGCCCTCGTTAACATGATCTCTTTGCAGATGCGTCTGCAAAAGCGTCTCTGTAACCAGGTCTGTGGAAGCCTGGTTTGCTTCGTCCTCATACGCCTCTCCAGGGTGCTCGTCGTCGAAGCATCGGTGGCAGAAATAGCGTTGTTCGACAGGTGCATCTGCTATACTCGCAATCACTTGCGAGATTGTTGGTCGATGAGCAGGCAGAGGCTGTAACATAGCCTGGACCCAGGATAATGGCTCAGCATCCACTCCCCTGGACTGGACTTCAAGCTCGTGAGTCCATTCTGCTGTACCTGTTCCGTTCTTGTGATAGTGCGTCGTTTTCGTCCCATGGTTGACATAGAAGATATCCAGGTCCTCGATGGTCCGGTCAAGTAGTACAGTTGCCATCTCCAGGAAGACGCAACCCATTGACCAAATGTCGCTTGGTCTGCCATGTGACTGCGTTAAATCAGTTAAGGGTTCGTAAAAGAAGCATGGGAACTTACATCCTGTTGCGCAATTTCCGGGGCTCCATATTTCGGCGTCCATTCCACACGACCGGTCGAGGTACTGCGACTCAGCTCTCCGTGCGCTTTCGCAGTACCAAAGTCTGTCAAGAACACCTGCTCATTCTTGACGAGCACGTTTTGAGGCTTGATGTCGCGATGTTGAATGCCCTTCTCGTGGAGGTACTCCAGCGCCTTACTGAGGCAGCCGAAGAAGGTTCGAATGCATTGTTTGCGAGCATTCAACTCAACAGGAGCCGAGACAGATCTCTTGAGATATGCTTTCAGGTCCTCGTCCGCGACAGGCCTCATGATGATGCCGACATATGTGGGGTCCGTGTAGGAAGAGACCAGCTTTACAAGGTGCCGATGCGAAGCCTTTTTCAATGTTTCCAATTCGTTGAGAAACACACTTAGCGCTTTTTGGTCCTTCAGAACCGATCCGCCTCGAAGGATACGTTTGCGCGCCAAGTGTTTGAGGGTGAAGGGGCCCCAGACGTGATCTACTACACCATATCCACCTTGGCCAAGGAGCTTGATTCGGGAGAAGTACTCATCGGCCGGTGTATGGAAGCTGAAATGTGCACCGCCTTCTTTCTCAAGATCTTCCAACTTTTGCCCAGAGAGCACCAAGCCTTGGACCCGTAAGAACTTTCGTCGAAAGTCTCCTCGAATAGTAGCAGGCAGGTTGCGATCGCTGTATGGTAAGAAGGCATCTGTGCGTTTTGATGCCACGAAAGAGTCCATCAAATCCGGACAACCCAATATTCTGAGGATGCAAAAGGTTCTGGGACGCAATGCCCATTCGCCTTGACCGAGCTGGCGCAAAAGCTCACCTATGAAAGGAAAGATTCCGTCGCGTAGGATGGGCGGCATGTCAAATCCATCGTCAGGCCTGGGTATGTTCAGCCTGTCCAGTTGGGCATCGAACTCTCTCTGGCTGATCCTTCTTGCGAACTGCATCAAGCCATTCCATGTTTGGGAGCTCCCGCATCTCTTCGGACCGCGTGGTCGTTTTCGGGCTTTAACAATCCCAGTAGAAGCACCGGTCTCGCGAACATATTGACTTTGTCCGCGGCCTTGTGTGTTGTCTGAGAAATAGTCTTCGGCTGAGGGCGCCTCGTAAGGCTGGGTATCGTCGGCCATGCTGCTTGTCCTGCGCACAACCAGCAGGCGTCAAAGGCCTGGCGTCGGTTCGAGTTGAATTTGAGGGCATCCTGAATTCCAAGGCTGTGACCTTGGTATATAGGTGCACCAAGAAGGCTGAGCCTGACACCATATCCAGGGAGCGTGGGGTGATGCGGCTGTAAGACTCATAGATTTCGGCCCTCGTACTAAGTGTGGTTGCCTGTTGTAACCTTCAACTAAGGGCAAGTCATTTGGCGGTGAACCTGCGCCAGAACAGGAGCGATCGCTCCATTCCATCGTCGGAGCGATGCCATTTGTGGATACTGCTGGTACCTCTGTGGTCCATGTTGGAGGAACTGTGGTGGCGCAGGCCGTGGCAGGGGTTGCACAGCCAAAGCAGCGGCGCAGCCACTCTAAGTCCTTAAAGAGATTGACGGAAGGGCACGACTGTGAGTGACAAATAATCGCAAAATCCACGGATTGGACTGTCGGCGGCTACTGCGGTGCTCGTGAGATGACTAGTGTATCAGATACCGATTCATCGTTCTGGGAGCATTGTGCGCAACCAATTAGGAAGGAAGGCTGATGTAAGCGACGTGGACTGAGGAAGCTGCCACGGAGATCCAAAACACTGCGGCTGCCGCGGGTAAGTTCACCTCACCATGCGAGCCAACTCGTAGTGCTCAAATTGTAACTGTGATCTTAGATGAGCTATATCCTATGTCCAATCCGCCTGTTGATAGTCGTCCAATGCAGCTAACGCACCGCTATCTATATACCCCATCCCTCTCGGTGCGCTCTTGCGTCGAAGCCATACCGGGTATGATGCAGCCACGCCACGCTTGAGAAAACATATGCACCGAATATTGCACGTACAGTGATCCAAGCCAAGTAATAACGCCGTCAGTAGGTAGGGAGAGCTGGGAAGCGCGATGGCAGGCGCAGAAATCAGGAGGGTAATCGAGAAATCGTGATGGCGTGGAAGTCGTGTGCGGAAAATATGTAATGTCTGGAACTCCTTTCTATGTTTTTACGACTACCGGTTGCCGGCTTCAAGCTGGCCTGGTGTCGGTTGTGTTGGGGTGCTGTCCGCCGGGGCAGCAGTACGGTTGCGCCCGAACCAGCTGCCAAAGGTCGGGCCTTGCGTGCGGTTGACGGTGAATCTTGACCGCCAACCTGCACTGTCGGTCTGCTCAGCTGGCTGTGCGGCATCGCCAGTGGCTGCACGCTCCTGCCGGCTTGGGCCTCGAAGACGACCAAACCGATCGATGCGCTGAGTCTGCTGCCCTGCAGCGTTGCCAATGATGATGACACGTGACCGGGAAAAGGGATTGCCTCGAGTGGAAGTCCAGACAGCCTGTGGCGAGGTGGGCGATCTCAGCCCAACACGGACACGACCTCCCTGTGCTTGGTCTCCCTCGCCCTCGGGACGTGGTTTGGGGACATAGTAGTCGGCCTTGCAAAGTGGGCAGCAAGCTCGCCGACTGGTCAGCCATGGGTCAACACAGCTGGCGTGGAAGGCGTGTCCACAGGTCAGTCCTCGCACGTCGTCGTCGTCTTCTAGTGTGTCCAAGCAAATGGCGCATGTGTCGCCCGGCTCGGCCAGCATCTCGGGCGCAGTAGCCGTGCGGATTGGATCGTCTTCGTCATCAGACTCGTCGTCGTGCTCGCGAATGGCTGCCTGTGGAGTCGTCTTGGGAGCCTCAATAGTCTCTGCCGTGGCGGGAGCCGGCGTCTCAGCGGCAACCGTCTTTTCCTCGTCCTTATCGTCGTTTTTCTCCTTATCATCCTCGCTTGTTCTTGGTGGGCTTAATTGCGGATTTGAAGATGAGTTGGGTGACGTAAGATCCTCGCGGGCCATGGATAGTGCAGTGTCGGGTCGTGGGTTGGAAGCGCCTTCGTCTTTCGAGGAGAGGACACCCTCGACATCCTTCATACTAGGTGCTCGGCTCGCCGGCGCAGTCGCAATGCCTCCGCTGGCTGGGAGCCCTTCCGTCTCCCGAGTTGACTTCCATTGCTTGTACTTGGTCAGAGGGAATCGCTCATTGACCTCGTCCATTGTCATCAGCTTCTTCTCCCGCCTTCTCCGGTGCGGCCGAGGCATGGCATTGAGGTCGATGGGTTCGCCATCTGCGGCGGCCTGGGCTGCGCGACGGCGGTTATATCGGAAGCAGTACTTGACGCCGACGATGATCCTACATCGGTTAGCAGAGCGACGAGCGGGACCATGCACGATCACCATACCATAAATTCGTAAAGACGACACCGAAACCGAGGGCGACGAAGAAGAGCAGCGGCGAGCTCGTCGGTCCGCCCTGATTCCCTCCCGACTGATTACTCTGTGTCGGAGATGGAGTCGCGTTTGCGGAGGTAACGACCTGCAGAGTGGTAGACATGATGGCTGAGGATCTCTATTGTTCCATCGGTTGAGCAGAGGTGCCGCGGCAGACGAGTCAATGCCAGCTAAAGGTCGCAGTCGCAATGTGTTGAAAGGCCGGCCGGATGCGGAAGTGAGACGGCGGGAGGACCGATAAGCGACGTGTGAAGGCGCAACAGGACAGTCAACGTCCAAATGCTGCACCGCTACGACGGCTTTGGAAGACAGTTAAGGCGAAGTCGAGGTTGACGAGTTCGCCCCAAGTACTAAACCAGCGGGACGGTGGTGACGGCAACGACTGCGGACGTGGCGACCAGGGGACGGGCGGGAGAACAACTGGCCGGGGTCACTGCTGTGAATAGCGGTAGCGGGTAGCCACAATAGCTCGCGGTGGATTCACACAACGGCGGTGCTGGCCATGCGATGCGATGCTGTACGCAGTGTCGCGGGTGCGAGGCTGTGCAGGCGATGCGATGCGGGTGCGGGATCGAGGTTGGGGAGCACTGAGGAAGGCGCGAAGGGCAGGATAAAGGCCGGGGAGGAGCCAAGCACGGCCGGCCGCGAGGTGGGTGGCTCGATTCGGCAATCATGACAAAACCCGCCTCATGGAACCACCGCCGAACGCCCTTTTCACGATGCATGTGAGCGTTGTGTGATGAGAACGGACTGCTCTTATTTGCTGTTTTGTTGTCGTTGTTACTTCTCTAGTGGTATCACGACGACCTTGACTCTCGCGGAACCGTGCCATGAAGCGTGGCCCATTGCGTGCAGAACACCAACTCATCGCTGCGAAGCTGCACCTGCTGACGCCCAAGCAGGATGCTTCACTCAGCACACCGTCAGATCTCAGCCCACGTCTTGCGCGGATTACATGTCCTGTCGTGTGCACTACTGATATGGTGAATGAATCCCACCCCCAAGACGGCAACAATCCCTGCCACCAGTGGAGTCTACCCCAGCGCTAAGCGTTTGGCTGCGAGGTTGTTCTGCATCGACTCCACTCGCAGCAGCTCAAGCGTGCCCTGCAGTGCCTGCAGCGTGCGCGTTTTGCTCACTCGAGAGATCTTCGCTGCACTCCAGCACCCGCCGGCAGCTTTCTCCGCGATAACCTGATCACGGCACGCTGCACTCCCTTGTTCACAGCGCGTCCCAAAAAGCAATCCAACGTCATTCGACTCGCAGACTCAGCAACCCTCGTGCAGCATTTTCTGCACTGCCACAACATGGCCGACGCTACCGAGGCCAACCCAATCGTCTTCTTTGATGTTACTCTTGGAGGTATGCCGGCCCGCACTCTTCTCACATGGCATAGCGACCCCGCATCCCACCACGCTTCCTGCTTGGCCTGTTCTGGCGTGGCTCGGGACAAGGAGGGCCGTTTTTCCGACGATGCACGACTGACATAAGCACACAGGAGAGAAGCTGGGCCGGATCAAGATGGAGTTGTACAAGAATGTAGTCCCAAAGACTGCTGAAAACTTCCGACAATTCTGCACCGGCGAGACGAAGAATAGTCGTGGGCAGCCGCAGGGCTACAAAGGCTGCAAATTCCATCGTGTGGTGGGTGACTTACTTTCAGACCCATATGCTATGCTGACCCGACGTAGATCAAGGGCTTCATGATACAGGGCGGAGACTTCATCAATGGCAATGGAACCGGCTCAAGAACGATCTACGGGACGGAAAAGTTTGCGGATGAGAACTTTACGTTGAAGCACGACAAGCCAGGTCTTCTCTCGATGGCAGTAGGTAGTCTCTTACCACTCAGACACCCAGTAGGACGTCGCTAACGGCATGCAGAACAGCGGGTAAGGCATGCACTCGATGCAAGTGGTGGTTCATACTGACTTCAACAGCCCCAACACGAATGGCTGCCAATTCTTTATCATCACAGCAAAGAGCGGCACACCACATCTGAACGGAAAGCATGTCGTCTTCGGCAACGTCATCGAAGGCATGGACGTCGTCACCAAGATCGAGAACACGCGGACCGTGGCCAACCCAGAAGGCAAGCCGTCCCAGGACGTTGTCATTGCTCAGTGCGGTGAGATGTGAGCAGGACCAGCCGCGTGGACCCAACGGTGCAGCCAACGGCAGGGAAAAGGATGAGAAACGTGTCCAGGCCAGCGAGCAGCGCACATCGCCTGTCGAAATGGTTTACTTGATCAGCTAGGTCTAGCAATATTTTTGAGCCTAAAGTCTCGTTGATTCCATCAGACTCCGTCCCAAAGTAGTCCAAACTTTTAGTGACCGCACTGCATAGCCTGAATGCATCGTACAGAACGAGTGCCGCTGTATTTTGCATCAACGACTGCAGCCGCTTCTACGTTTGAGATGGAAGCACGGGCAGACCCGTTCGCAACATCAACATATCTCGTCGCACCCGCGCTTGTGTACCGAATTGACAGAGTTGCCGTTGCCGTATAGGCTCCCGTTGTGCTGCTCTTCGCAATGACGCTCCCGTCGCCGGATCTCTTCAGGGGATCGATGTTCGCACCCATGTATCGGGGCTGTTGCGCACTTCTTTACTTTGCACATCCTATTTCCCTGAGCATCGACATTCGCATCGTTCACTCGGGTACGTTGGCTCAAGAACGCGGACTGCGCAGTGGCATGGATGGCCGATGTCGACGAACGCCATGCGAGCCCAGTATCGTCCCACAAACCTTCTGGATTGTGGCTCCGGCCGACAAGCGCGCAGACGTGTGTAGCGGCGTCTCGTTGCTGGCTTTGCTGTACTGTGCACAGCTCTCGCGCGTTGGGTTCGTTCCACGCCCCCGCAAAGTTGGCCGGGTTGGACGTGAGGTAAGCCAAAATATGGCTATGCTTCATAGTTAGTCATTCCCATCTCCGCAAGATGCATCAACAAGCACCTGGAACGAACGCGTCGCCGATGATTTCGTTCACGTCCATCTCTGCCGCTGAAGCAGCTTGGCCGTACTTTGAGCGACCATCGGCGACGCGGCGCACAGAGGAGATGGCTTCGTGTATGTGTCGGCAAACTAGTTGGCCACCGTTCTCCCACCAGGCTCCCGTTCGGCTCTGGTCAACCCGCGTCTTTGCATGGTAGGTCGTGCCGTGGCCGAATTCGCGGACTGTCACCCCAGGCGCTGCCAAATGTTGCTGTACAACGTCGACCACGACATGCAAGTCTGGTAGTCACTGTGCATGACTCCTGCCGCACCGGAAAGCGTGGAGACTGAGTAAATGTTGACGTTCGTCTAAGATCCATCGGCTTCGGTGGCATCGTTGAGGGCAAGACTTGAAGAACGCCAGCCTAGCGTATCAACGAAGCAGCTATATAAGGATGCACGCTCGCCGAGTGAATGCCATTTTGGACAGTTTGTGAGATGCACGTCTTTCGACTCGAACTTTCGCGACGACCATATCAGTCCACTCTCATATGCCAAAAGCGACATCATCGTGATGACAGTTTCGGACGTGCATCTCAGTGCTCCTTCCTCCATCCTTCGCATCCGTTCATACTCCTTCAATCTTCAGCTTAGTCCAGGACAGACTATGCCCGGCGCCGCCTTACCAAATGAGGGCTCGCTCTCGGCAGAGGGGTCGCGGGTAACATACACCATGAAGGCATCATCCCGGCAATGGGCGGAAGATAATTGAGAAGCATGAAACAGATGGACCGGTAGGAGAGTTCATAGTGGTGCCGACAGGGTTCTCCACACTTTGCCCCAGCCATCGGAACATTTCCTACGCTTGCACGTTTGGAACAATTTTCTCGTGAGATGCAGCCGCGGTCGGTTACTATATGATAAGGGATTCTTCGACCTACCTGCACTAGAATCTCTCCCGCCCCTGGCTTCGCGAGATCGGCTTGCAGTGGAAGTGCTTAAAGCTCTTCATCGCGCACCTACCAGATTTTCGCTGAAACACGTTAGAAAAATCGAACACCTTTTCAATTCAGTGTGGGGCTAGTTATTCAAGCTTCCCCTACCGTATAGAATGGAACAAGACCAGTCTAAGGAAGTCGAATTCGGCCGTTCGATCCGCTTACTACTAACTCCCCGCAACATCTTACCGGGTGCCCTTTATTGTCTCCTTGATGCCATTGTCTGCGGCCAGGAAATTGCTAAGGGGGGATAATGTAGACCTACAACATGTACGCTATCGGAAAGAGCTAGCTCGGTGTCACGAGAGCTCTGTTATGCTAGTAGTTAGCAATGAAGAAGACAGACAATATATACCCAATCGCTACGCACTATGGATAACTTCAGCAGAAGCTCAATGGTTGGCCGAGTTGGCGAGATGCTTCTTGCATAGCTACCTTCAATTCAGATTTCATGAACGGGTTGTTAACCCTATAAATAGAAGCGAAATTAGATAGGTAGTAGTGATAAGGTTTAAGAGGAGCTGCTCGCATGTCCCATCACCACCGCACGGGTTGGAAGAATTGAAAATAACTTTGTTCCCCTAATATCCATCGCTGCCGTCTATCTCTGCGCAAGTTTCGCACGCTGAAACAGGTTTGGTTCTTCCAAGCCATGCATAATTTCTGATCCATGCTCTCGATTCTACAGGTCTTTTGTTTGCAGCTAAACCCGTGCCGGGCAAACAGGTCATGTGGCGGTTATGCAGCAATACTATCAACTGCCTATGTGCGTGTCTCCATCAGGCTTCGGAAAACTGACATGCAGTACGGCGATTGATTCATGTTCTCGGCATTCTCGTAAGTAATACACAAGTACTGGTAGTATGCTGTAGCCCATGGCGGGCACGGAGACACGGAGTATACACTGCATCTCAACGTTGACCATAGCCATAGTGACGCAACATGATCACAGAGTCCACAACACCACATTATTGAACAGATATGTTGAAATAGTTGGACAGAACGGGGAGGGAAGAAACTCATGGAAAGTGTGGAGAGAAGTGTGTTGGCGCAGAACTTGGGATCTAGTACGGATACGAAGCCAGTAACGAATGCAATTATCGAATCCATTCCGGTGTCATCTGCGACAAATTAATAGATGCATATGCCCCTGACACGGTCTCATTGCCATAATCCCCCATAGGTAGCTTCTCCTATCCCAATTCCCAATGCCGGAAACCATCTCAACCCTCCCCCCCTCAGCCTCACCCCCGCCCCCCACAAACCCCAGCATAACCCCTCAATCATCCGTCTTCCACCTCTTCAGCACATCCAACTCCACCCTCTCCAACGCCTTCTCATGCGTCGCCTCCAGCCTCACCCTCGGCACCTCTCCGCCCCTCTCCTCCGCCTCCTTCCACTTGCCCGTCTCAACACACCACTTCTGTCCCGGCTTGACGCCCATCTGCGTCAAGTTAACGCCGCTCTTGCCCGCGACCTCGAGGAAGTTCTGCGTCAGTTCGGCGGCGATGGGCGTCTGTGCGTCGCAGAAGCCCGCTTTGAAGAGGTCGGTTGGGATCGATTTTCCCGCCATGGCGTACGAGGCGCGCGACGAGTGTTGGTGCAGGGGCGAGTGCAGCACTGTGGTGGGATTGGGTTGTCAATCGTGAGGGCTGCGGGGGCGGGTTGGCTGCGACGTACCGTTCTTTTGATCTTCGTCGATGGCGCCGTGGCCGCGGGGGACGATGGTGGATGCGTGGGAGTCGTAGGCCCCGAGTTTGGACATGTAGTGTATTTGTTTTCGGGACATGCAGGGCTGATGGGCTATTGTCTAGCTGAGCATGCAAGCTTGTAGGTACTTGGTCCAGGTTTGCAATTGAGGTGTTGAATTTAATTTTCCTCGATTAGGACGTCAAAAGTCGTTGTTCACATGGACGCCTGTACGGGCCCGTGTGGTTCCGCAAGGTGCGCCAGTCCTGTTTCTGTTGTTGTAGTCATAGGTTCCAAAGAGGGCGTACCGTACCATTACATCGTGAGTCTACATTCATCTTCCATGTTCATATCAAGGATCTAGATCGAACACGAACGAGATGCGCCTACTTGATGGTTGACGTCAGCGGATGCGAGCGGAGCCTCCCTCCGGATCAACCACCATGTACCGCCGAAGTGATACCGGACGCAACTACCTATGAAGGAGCTTTTATTTCGTGTTGCATCGATCTCGGTGGCCAGTGCACCAGAACCGGTGCATCACCAAATACGAGCTCCTTTGTAGGTACCTACCGCACAACTTCAGTGAGAACACCGACTCTTCTTCACCGTATCAATCCAAAGTCACCAACCAGCAAAAAACAATTGCTTTTCTTCCGCTCCCAACATCATTTCCCTCACAACCGTGTCAAAGAAGCCGCGGCATCAAAACCCATCCCCCTGAAGTTACCATCAGCGAAAAATCACCATTAACAGACTCCCACACAGCAAAATATCTTTCTGCAATTCCAACCCAGTGTTTCTTTCACATCCTCGTCCCTTCGAAAGCACCCTCGCAAGTTTGATTCCTTGGCTGATTATCTAATAACTGTAGTCGATGTGGATGGATTCCTCCCGTGCATCTTGAAATGGGGAATCTCGACTCGTGTGTACTAGGCCCTGTAGCAAGACATACCACTCATGTCAACACGAAGGTGAATCCGTGCTTCCATGCAGCAAATCCAATTCCCTCACCTAACCACGCGTGCTCTCAGGTTTCAGAGAAAGTGCAAAAGAGGAATCTGAATAAACACCACCTTTGACGGGGTCGTTACGTAACAACAGGACAGTGACAAGACTTTCTAGGAGGTATACATTTATATTACTGCTCAAGGTGTGCGTAGAGGAAGTGTAGTATTATTGTTTTGGTTGTAGTACGTGCTGTCCGCATAGTCCAGCTATTATTTCAAATCCCAATTTCGCACATTTAATCAACCTTTCGAGCCACACACAGCACGCTCCGTGCCCCCCAAAAAAACGCCTTCTCACCTCCCCACAAAGACCACGCCGCTCTTCCTCGTCTCAGTAACATAATTCCGCTTCGCCCCCGTCACCCACAGCGCCAACGCCCCTTTCTTCCCCGGCCGGTACCGCAGCACCTCACCCTGCTCAACACACACCTTTTCGCACGCCGGCTTCCCGTCAAGCACCCACTGCGCCTCGAGCACAACGCCTGGATCCCACCGCCCTACACTGGCCGACACCTCGCTGCCGGCACGGACATGCCCACCATGCGCCGCGTCAATCGCCGGCGCAGCCTGTCTAGCCACGGCCGCGGCGCGCCCGCCGCGCGCAATAACCTCGTCCCAGTGATTGCCCCTGAACAGCGGCTTCGTGACGTTGTGCGGAATGGGCATGTGCCCGTTTGGTCCATGCTCATAGATCCAATTGTCCAGAAACGTGAGGTAATCCCAGATCTCGCGTGCCTGATAATTCCCGCCATGGGGCTTGCCCTCCAGGACCGTGACGTTGGCCCAGCCGCGGCCGCCGACGGCGTCGGTGCGTTTCTGGAACTCGAGCACGCCCTCGTTGAGGTAGTAGTCGTCGTGCGAGCCGACGTAGACGTGCACGCGGCCGGCCAGCACGGCGCCGAGATTGCGGGCGGAGTGGAAATTCGACACGACGTAGTCGGCCAGATCGAAGGGTTTCCACGCCTGCACGGCCTGCGGGTAGATCTCGCCCGTGACCTTGTCCCAGGGCTCCAGGGGGTAGTTGTTGTAGCCCTGGATGCCGAAGACGGCGTTCCACACGTCCCATTGGTTGGAGGAGCGCGAGGCCGTGCCGAAGGTTAGCTCCCAGTGGTTTTCGAGCGCGACGCTCGCAAGGACGACTTCGGTGTCGTTTTCAAATGTGCGGATGGAGGGAACGAAACTGCCGTCGGCGCGCTGGTACGCGTTGGCGGCCGTGTATAGCTCGATGTCCTGGTGGCGGTGGAAGGAGAGCGAGTCGGGGTACGAGGAGAAACAGGCGCCGAAGAGGTCGGGGCGGTAGATGAGGTTGGCGATAGACTCCCAGCCGCCTGTGGAGCCGCCTTCTTGGATTCGCGCGTATGGGGCTTGGATGGCGTGGAATTTGGATTCGAGGTAGGGAATCAGTTCGTCGTTGATGGCGTCGCCGTAGGGTCCGAGGTTCGCGGTGTTGACGGCGTACGAATCGTCGTAGAAGGGGGTCTCGTGGCGGAATGTGACGAGGATCAGCTTGGGTGTTGGTCTTTCTGCTGTGGTGTTTGTCCCTGGGATGACACCTGCATCCCATGCCTTGGAGAAGTTGGCGGTCGGGTAGCGGAATGCGCCTTGGGATCCGGGCCAGTGGCCTTGCGAGTAGATGACGGGATAACGTGTGGTTGTGTCGTTGGCGTTGTATTCAGCTGGCAAAAGCACATTCGCGCCGACGTACATGTCGCGGCCCCAAAACTCGCTCAGCTTCTCACTGCGGATCTTAACGTACTTGAGATTTTCGGTGTCCTCGTAGTTGCCTTGGTTACATCCGCCAATCTCATTGCCAGTAAAGTCTTCCACGGCAGTGATGTTCGAAAAAGTGAGTTCTAGGATCTGCGCACCTCCGGTTACCTCAAGATCCATCGCCTCGGTGACGAGGCTACCGAACGTATCGACGTTTGGCGCGCCATCGCCGCATGGAAAGTGGACACTGACGGTTGATCCGTCGCTTCGAGTCACTGTTTCGTACGGGTTCAGGAATGCTTGTACGCTGTAGGTACCCACTGGTATGTCATTGAGCGTGACATTCGGCCAGCCATATACACCAGTCTCAGTGCTGGAATTGGAACCGCCTGATAGAGCTAAAGAGGTATTGGCGCCGAACTTGAAGACGTTCAGTCCGAAAATGCCGTTGGGTGAGGACGTGACGTCGGTGTCTTCGAGTGGATCGGTGCCATTCGGTGCGAACATCAACACGACACGTCCATCGAGTGGTGTCGTTATAAGACCATCCGCAACCAAAAGCTTGACCTCAAGTGTATTCCCATTGCGTTTGGTTGGAACTCCAGTTGTAGGGAAGCCGATTGCGCCAGAAATGGCTAGTGAGGCCAGAAATAGGCCGTGGAACATCTCTTTTACCCGCTTCTGAATTCCACAGTCGTGATGTATTCTAACACACTCAACTCAAGCTGTCAGTGGGCGGACAAGCTTTGTAAACGTTAAAGAAGCTTTGACTACCCATGACGGCGTGGGCTTGGAGCTAGGGAATGTCACGATTCCTGAACAGGAAGGCGATAACAAAAGACGTTATTTCGCGATAAGCACCTACGAATCGAAACTTGCGAGAAACGATAATTGTTTCTCGAATTAATTCGCGCTCGTATGTAGGCTCCGCAGAAGGATCACGATTTTCCACGCGATCGCATCCCGATGATAAGGTAGCGCGATGCAGCAAGGATAGAAGCCAGGTAGTTGGGTGATGTCAGGTCCATTCTTCTACTTCGGGGGAAAAGGTACGATTTGCGGACAAGGGCCTGCATTTGTTATGGGCTGTTGAGAATAAGCGCATTCAATAACGGTAACGGACTCTGTCACAGGTTGGACTTTTCAGGTACAAGGCTGAGGGGCGATGAGGTGGATTGGCATGAACAAAAGCCAAGTCTTCAAACGATACGACGCCATATACATGCGTAATGCAGCCCAAACAATGCAACCGTGATTCGACCCGATGCACCATTTACCCCGGCAGGATGTCTAAACCGACAAACCATGCTGTACAAACATGCAATTATGTACCATGAACCCAAGCAAAATCGATGCCCACGCAATGCAGCATATTCATTTCCTACCTATCGTGAAATCATACATCGCGCCAGCTACCTGGCGCGGGCCCTGCTTCCTCCAGGACGTCCGATAGTCGACCAGTGCGCTGTTGCTGGTACGTGGGGAAAGCTTGTGCTCGTTGCCTTGCTTGCTCGTGGGTCTGATCCGGAGCTGGCTGACGCCGCCGGCGACGGAATGAGGACGTTGAATGGGCCGGAGGCTGACGATGCCCAGATGTTTCCACTCGAGTGTGAGGATGGGCACGGGGTTGTGCTTGCGAGGGTAGCCGCGACCGATCCGATGAAGAATTGTGTGACCTACTGCACTCAGAACGGAAAGACTGTGACCCTCCGGTGGACTGTGTTGTTGCCGGCGTCTGAGTCTACCAACGCGTGTGCCCCTGCTGCGCCGCCTGTTTCGCCGCCTGCTCTCGGTCAAAGGACGCACCGTATTGTTGAGTAGGCTGCTGATGGCCAAAGGTCAAAGGTTGCTGAAAGTACTGGCCTTGCGGCGTTTGTGGGCTAGGAGCGCCCCATCCTCCCGGCATCATGTTCGTGTTTGGCGTCATCATAGGCTGCTGAAAGTAGCCCTGCTGTTGGTACAGCTGCGGTGGAATCTGCTGCGGGCTGGTGTACGCCATCCCAACCATGCCTTGCGGAGTTCCGGGCCCAATTGGCATTCCCATGACGGACGGAGCTCCCATGGACATTCCCATAACGCTCGGTGTCCCGTGATACACACCCTGTGCCATGCCCATTTGCATTTGCTGCTGGCGGGCTTGTGCTTCCCTCATCTGCGCCTGCTGCTTGTGAAGCATGCGCTTGTCGATCTCTGCTTGCATGGCTTGACTAGACCCCTGATAAGTCGCTTTCGCAAACTGCTTTTCCCTTTCGCGATTGTCGATATAGTTGATCAAGCCTTCCGAGGGCTGCCTTTTCTTGTGTGCGTTCAGTCCTGTCAGCAATGGAGTCTGGGTAGCCTGAGCAGCGAGCATGTGCTCATGCGCGGAGAGATTTGCCGAGTGCTGATCAAGGATGGCATCCGCACCTCGAGATTGTGGTCGGCTCAGCGGTCGACTGGGAGGTCGAGACACGTTACTCCAGTCGCCGGACCGTTGTCGGCCTCCGAGGGGTGGCGGGGTTTGCGAATTGGCTCGGCCGTGCCCATACATTAGACCTTGAGGCTGCTGGGACGCACGATTCCTGACCCACTGCTCGGCGTCGAAAGTCTGTCTCTCGGTCTGGCGTCCAGGCGAAGACCTGCTAGGGTTCCAAGCGACGCTGCGTGACTCGGAGACATTCTGAGGAGCCGACTCGTTCCGCATGTGCAATGCAGCGTTAGGGGTCGTCCTCCCTGACATGTAAGATTGGCGAAGTTGCTCAGTCGGAGTAGTAGCCAGGTTTTCTCTTGAGCGGGAGAGGTTGCCGTCGTGCATTACTTGGGTCATGGTGCCGCTTGTGCCTGGCCGTTTGAAGTCCAAATCATATGTGTGGCCAAAGTCAATCTTTGGCATATCGCTCTCTTGTTCGGCCGCTTCGCCAGGCTCCCTGTCTTCTTTGAGCTTGAGGTTAGGGTCACCGGCTACTCTCAAAATACCACTACGTGGACGGTCCTCTCGCCGCTGAGGCAATTTGCGGGGCTTGATTTCTTCACTAGCTACACTGGCGTAGTCTGGCGTGGACGACATGGCATTCTCATCATCCTCGTACCGACTGCTAGAGGCGCTTTGCTGTCTCTGCAATATTGATTCGTCACTAGCCAGGGCATCGAGTGCCGCCGGATCGACTACTATGTCTCGTATCTCGCGTGAACTGTCGTGCGTTGAGCTGGTGATCGAGCGGGTGTCTGCCTCTTGTGAGGCGGAAGGGGACCGACCTGGAACTGGTTTTCGTGCGATATTACCACTGCCGCTACCAGAATGCGGGCGATACGGAAGCTCGCGCCTTGCATGCTGTTGTGAGGGGTCTGCATGCTCTGGCACAGGCGGAGCTGTCGGCTGATACGGCTCTGGTCGATGCATGAATTCGCTCTGCTCGTTGAAGGGTGACGCGGGTATAGTTGCTAACCGGCTGCCCGAGTTGCGATCGGTTGGAGGTGGTCGCGCATTTAGGTAGGGTTGTTGTGCGTACTCGTTATAACCATTGTACTCTCCGCTTCGCTGACTATGAATGCTCTCCTGACTTCTCCACGCAGCCGCAGCGCCAGCAGCTGCAATGCCTGCTGGAAGTGGAGTGTTTGAGGCATCGGCCATTTGGTGCAGTGTGGCTGAGTCAACGGCCGCATTTGGCTTCATTGCAGGGGGCAGAGATGGACGAACAGGCGGCTGTTGGTATGGTGCATGCGAAAAAGCAGGCGGTGCATCGACCGGACCATTGGGTGGTGCAGAAGGCGCAATTGGAAGCTCTGGAAATATGCTCGGGTCGTGGTTCGGACTCTCGTCGCTATCGGAAGCCTCACGGTACTGCGAGTAGTCGTTCCGAGTTTGCCCATTAGTGACACCGTGTGGCGGAGGAGTAGGCGGCTGATCTGATCCTTGATCCTGCGCAAAGCGATTCTGTGAGGAACGGTAATTGTTGTATCCATTCGCTTCTGATATCGACCGCTGATGACGCGGAGGGGCGAATGGCCCAGCTGCGGGTGCGGTGCCAACACGACGCGGACCTTGACCCACGTCGAACTGCGCATGTCTCGTGGGTGAAGATCGGCGCGTCGAAGGACTGGAGCGGATCGAGCCCTGTTCGTCGAAGCGAATGTTACTGCGCGACGGCGTGAATCCAGCTCGACTGACAGTGTTTCGGCGGCTTGCCCTAGAGCTACCGGCATCACTGTCCATACCCTCCGACATCTTCTTCGCGGTCAAGTCCTTGAGCTGTTTGCGCCACTGTCGCTCTGACCATGTCTGACTGCCGTCGGTATTGATCAGATTGACGACATCCCATATCTCCAGATACCCGTAGCGCCTGTCCGTGGGCATGGCAAACATAAGGCCTCTTGAGTCTAGTACATCCGCCACAAGCTTGTTAGGCCTGCCGTAAAGATTGAACGTGTCGTAGACTGGAAAGAGGTACTGAAGCATAATCTCGAAACCCGTGATCGCAGGACGTGCTTCGGGCATGACAAAGACGAACCCATCTGTCGTGCTCTCTGGAGTTGAGTGGACCGTGATCTTGCCTTCGATCTTCACCAGCGTCGACTGGTCAATCAGCTGCTTAGACTGCGGATAAATGGCATAGCATGCAAACGCATTCTTGACTGTTGCAATCGGCTTCGTCGTCTTCTTGATCTTCTTGGTATCGTAAAACTTGATGTCGCCCTTGAGAACTGTCGGACGGTCGTACACGTTCGACTTCTTTTGCGACTTCTGCAGCTTGGCAAACTCTTTCTGGTCGGGCGGGGACACGACGCACCAGCAGCGGCGCCACGGCGTCCCAGCACCAAATCGGACACGCACCCAGTCTTCGTAGATTGCGTACTGGCGATCGAGTATGGCGCGGATATTGTTCAGTTGTTTTCCTTTCCCAGCAATGAGAGCTCCGGTGTAGGCTTCTGACAGACAGGTCTGCTCGTACATGGCAAGGCGAATGCCAGCAGTCCACTGGGTGAGGGCGTGGTATGAATCGAAGTGGAACAAATACTTGTTGCTGGCGGCCGTTGATACGCTCAGAATGTTGTCAAGCTTCTTGCCGTCTTTCAGTGTCATTGACGGGATCTGGCACCGTTAGCGTCGCTCACTTCCGCGGTCGGCTGACGCACCATGTGAATCGCTGCATCCGTCAAGTTGATGAAGGTAGGCAGCACTTCCATGTCGCCGCCGGCCTGGTCCAGGTCGGTGGCGTCCCACAGCGAGAGAATGGTGCCGACGAGTTGGACAAAGTACTCCTGCCATTTCCGATCTGGCGCGGGGCGGCCTCCTGCATGCTGTTAGTGTCACGAACCGGGTGCTTTGACGGTTTGACGTACGCGCATCCGTGTCGTGGAACTTGAGGAAGTAGCCCTCCTGGTAGAGCTTGTTGGAATGAGAGTTGAGGAATGTAAAGATACGTTGGAGCTCGGGAAGCGTGTCTCTGCCGACCTCCATGACGGGCGGCTGGTATGTCTGGATCATGGACATGGGGCGCGACGAGGGCCGCGAGTCGGAGCGAGAGTGTTGGGCGGCGGGACTGGGCGACGAGCGCTCGTTGTTGTAATTGTCGAGGGCAGTTGCCGATTGCGCGTAGGCGTTTGACGGGGGCTGCTTCGAGGGTGAAGCGGGGGCAGGTGAGGCCGGGCCGGGTGACGCGTTGTTTGACGGCGGCTGCTTCTGCAGATGTGCTGCTCCTCCCCATTGTGACATGAACGAGAGAACTGCGGAGGCGGGCGACATTAGTAGGCGCTCTCAAAGACACAGACGGGAAGCGAGGGAGCACAACGAGTGTGCGAGACATGTGGAGGGACAGGCGCATTCAATTACCTCTCTTGGGGCGCCCCATGGTTGCTGTGATGGTCGCCACCAGGCGATTGGCGTAGTGTGGGCGGAAGGTGGCTGCTCCCTACGAGGCTCGCGGCAGGTGCGAATGGCGCGTGGTCGACGGTTCTAAAGGTCAGCCACGCACGCCACGGAAGCACCGGCAAGCTGGAGAGAAACAAGCGATGCCGCTCAAAGCTTAGAGTAACGACCGGTGGGCAGCGCGAAATTGCTGCGCTGCAAGGGGAGAGTGGTCGTTGGTGTTCTGGAGCCGCAGCAAAGCAGCGCCGTGGTAGTTGTATGAAGTACGTATGCGGCCGCCCTACAGTGGAGCTTGCGCGGAGGAATTCTGGGCGCTGGGAATGACGTTGCCGCAAAGGGTCCTGCACTGAGATCGACGGCAGAGAATCGAGATGCGCCGACGACCAATACCGTTCATTCACTGCGCGGCCTGTGCAAGCAGAAAAGGGGAGAGACTACGGTTTGTTGCAAGCTGTCGCGTTTACGAGCATCATTTATTGCCGCCAGCCCACTCACCGTACGAGCTTCCCTTTGCAGCCAGCATCCGCCGCGGGCTTACTCATTGGCGCATCGTATCCACCCGTACCGACTGAGCAACTAAGGAACCTAGCGAAACCGGCTTTGTCGCTGCATACGGCCAGTGGGTTCCTTCTTGGCCCTTTCTGGACAATGATGATGATATGAACCGTGGCTGTGAGCTTGGCTTGTTCGTTGGCGAGCGGGGAGAGGAATGTGTGATTGATGCGTGCGGAGCCCGGAGTTTAGGGACGAGGGCAGGGTCAGCAGCTAGCCAAGCAATATCCCAGCAATGCATGCAGAACATCTGGGGTCGAGCCGAGATCCAGGTACGTGAAACATGTCCGTCACGCTGCTTGCGCATTGCACCCTTCGACGTGTTGGTTGACGCACTGCAACAGTCATGACCGTGCAGTGGACTGCATCGTAGCAAATTTACTGTCATGTCTAACCGTTGGACAACCTTTGTCCTTTTCTAATATTTCTCCCTGCTTCAGATCAATCTCTCAACTCGAGACTTTGGGACTAGACGGAGTCGACATGAAAGCGTCCACCAGGGGCTCCAGAGACAATAGCAAGCGCAAATCTCCGCTGCTTCCAACCATGCCTTGTTGGCTGCACCAGCGCGAGATGAAAACGAACTCACGTGAGAGACACGCTCGGGGCAACTTCGGCAATCCAAGGTTAGCGTCAAACAGCGTCACCGCCGCATGGCGCGTCAAACCACCAAACAACGCGTCCACCAGCGCGTTGTGCGCTCATTTCAATATTACGTCGACGCCCGCACCTTCGCACTAAACCTTACGTGGTTCAACGCTCTGCGCTACTTTCAACTACGGGCTTATTCACGTTCTTGTACGTGCTGCATGCTACAATCGCGTTTCGTGAAAGTGCATACTAATTCCACAGTGATCCATCCCCACCCCTACCCTCGCTCCACACCTCCAGAAACACCATGGCGCCACGCAAGCGCAAATCTACCTCCCAGACGGACCCGGAAGAAGAAATTCAACACCATCCCGACGCCTCGAGCGCAACGCGAAAGAAGCGCAAGGTTAACTGGGCCACCATTGATAAAGGCGGGCCATTTGAGGGCTTCAAGCTCAAGGCTGCGAAGATGAAGACACCGAAGAAGTCGACGCTGGCATACAAGAGACAAAAGACGGCCAAGTCTGCCAATGCCGACACAGAGAGCTGGAGAGATGGGCCCTTGGATGCAGACATTGTGCAAAAGAACCCATTCCCAGAGAGTGAGCTGAGCGAGACTCATTTCTCAGTCGAGCCGATGGCCGAGTGGGAGAGCACACAACGCTACCGCAAGTTTACGAGTAAGCGGTAGCCCATCGCATTCCAGCAATGCTGTAGCAGCCCCAAGTACGAGTGTCAATGCTAATGTCAAACGTAGTCAGCGAAGCCGAATTCGAAGTTAATCAGCTCATATTCGTCGCACCCGTGGGCGATGCGCAACCCATGGTTGGAAAGGTCCTCGAAGTCCGTGCAGGCGACGCGTTGCACGTATATCTGCGAGTCTACTGGATGTACTGGCCAGAGGATCTGCCCGGCGGACGGCAACCGCACCACGGCGACAGCGAGCTGATTGCGAGCAACCACATGGACATCATCGAAGCGTTGACCGTGTCAGACAAAGCCGAGGTGGTTCATTGGGATGAGGATCCTGACAAATCAGCCTGGCCCATGAAGGACCAGCTGTTCTGGCGGCAGACATATGACCTTGGAAAGCCGGCCGCTTCACGACTTTCGGTACGTCAGAATCCGGTATACATGGCCGTCCGCTGACCAGCGATAGAAACTTCGACCATTTTGCGTCGATAAGGCACCATGCAACCCAGACGAGCCCCTGGTCAACTGCCCTTCCTGCTCTGGCTGGCTACACGCCCGTTGTCTCGAAGAACAAGCGGTGAAGGAAGCTCACGAGAAGAACATATCACCCGCCAAAGGCAGCCCTCCCAAAGCCAAAAAGAAGGGTGCCCGAAAGTCATCGAGTGGAGCAGCGTTTGTCGCATCCCTGACAGCACAAGAATCAGGCAAAATCGTCATCACAGTTACAGACAAGCGACTGGGCCAGGACAATCGGCGCTGGAACGTTGATGTCAATTGCCTGCTGTGTCAGAACCTCATCGAAGCAGCCGACGATGAGTTGCCGCAGCAGCCAGAAGAGGTCACAACTGAGCCCACTGAGAGCCTCGCAGCGTCTACGACCGATAACGACGAAGTAGACTCGGTCGTAGGCAAGCATGATGCTACCGAGCGAGAAGCCTCACTCCCCACCAGCGTCACAGCAGCTGCTGATGCTGTACAAAACGCTGTACAAAACGCTGTTCCGAGCGGTGAGACCACCGACGACACTCCCTCCGCGTAGCCACTAAGACCTACGTAGCACGGGGACGCGGTCGTCCGAGAAAGCGCAAGCGAGCATCGAGCGCGGCAGAAGCCACATCTGCGCTGGTGACTGGGAGCGAAAACATAGTGAGATCAGCGAAGCCGCGAGCCACGGCTCCGAGCATTATGGCAGCGACACCTGCAACCGGTGCGCCGAGTGAGTCGATCTTCCAATCGGGCATCAAGTCAGTCAAGCGCCTGCTCTGGCGCAGTTCGTGAACAGGCGATGCATTTGCATTCTTAGAATAGTATGATACCCCCTTGACTTTTGATCCACGAATGAATATTCGGTATTCCCCCAATCAACCATTTTCTTCTGCACAAAACACGCCGCGTTGTCGTGATGCCAATCCCAATCCTGATCCTCGTCTTCCAGGAGTAGAAGCATATCCCCACCGCGCATCCCCGTTGTATCCGTGCGACGTGTCCGTGTACCATGATAAAGTACTGCTGAAAGCGAAACAACATCATTCATAACCATAACCATAACCACATCCCATCCCATCCCATCCTAAAACAAACACCCATCCACAAACACCACTCTCTCTCTTCTCCTCGCCCTCCCCCGTCCGCCATATCCTTCCTACCATACCTCCCATCCAACCCGATAAATCCCTCCAGCGCTAGCTATTCATCACACCTCGGAGCGCACCACGCCCCTTCCTTCGCCTGGACATTGCCATTGCCATTACCATGTCCCAAGCCAAACTAAGCTGATTATATGCGAAACTGCAGCTAGGGGGTGAGAGTACTAGTGCCGCTGGGCTCTTGGTGCGATATCAAGTGTCAATAGAGCTATATTACTGTGTGCTTGGGTTGAGGTTGAGGTTGAGTTGAGGTTGAAGTTTAGGCACCATCGACATGACCAACCGGATGAAACTTCCTCGCCTAGCCTGGCCGACATCACGACAGTCTCTACACCAGCAGTTCACAGCACACGTTAGCAACATGGGCTTTCGTTCGTTAGACTAGCTGAGGTTAGTAAGGTGGCGGATGGAGTAGATAGAGTGACACGATAGACCGAGCACGTTTGCTCGGGGAGTAGTATCAAGTGTGGAATCGAATTCTGCTCATTGCATGTCAAGCTCTAGCTTACAGCAGTGCTCG
>TARA_R110002003_G_scaffold234_5_pt1 | contig 31886 bp, 43 predicted proteins | sample TARA_R110002003 | Tara Oceans TARA_R110002003 (sample SAMEA4396441) | marine metagenome | biome: Westerlies Biome; feature: [SRF] surface water layer (ENVO:00010504); material: water (ENVO:00002006), including particulate matter (ENVO:01000060) such as... | depth 5 m | reverse complement strand
AATAACTATAGCTCTTGTTCTAAGAGCTACTTGTCTCTTGCTAAAATACTTATTATTGCTCTCTAGATTAAAGAAGTAGAGGTAGAAAGTAAAGTAGAGTTTAAAAGCTACTAACAAAATAACTAACAGCGTTAATAATATTGCAAAGATCTTACTTACAAGCTTATATTAGAAAGAGTAGATACTATAGAACTAGTTACTATACTTTTAGAATAAAGCTCTTGTAATAGAATAATATTTTAAGTTCTAAGTGCAAAAGTGTCTCGGTACCCTGTGTGTCTTGCTTCACAGTTAGTAACGTTATCTTGTTAGAGCGTATTCTATATCTAATCGAACTCTTTGCAAGCTAAAACTTTATCCACGTGTCTCCCGCCGTGTTTCTTCCTGCTTGGACATGTCTCAAAAGCGCGACAACGCGAGCCACCTTCGCAAATAGCCTCTTGTTAGTAAAAACAGGCGTTGTAGAGATAATTGTGTAGACATGTGTACAAGAGACTTAAGATAGTTCCACAATAAACTCGTCTCCCCACACAGTCTTTCTCATTCCATAGTTCGGGCTATTCATCCATACTCGCTAAATCCAAAAGCTTGCCCATCACAATTTTCCGCTAAGATATGCAATTCCAAAACGCCACGCTATGCAACCAAACTCACACCCCCACCCTACGGCTTATACCCGGGCCCCCAAAAGCTTTTCCTCGCACTCCACTCCTCATCCTGCAGGCTCCGCTCAATCTTATTCCGCAGAATCTCAATCTGGCGCTCATACTCCCACCGCGGCGTCTCGGCCCCCCGCATGCCAATGAACCGCGCAAACATGCGCATCTTCACCTTGACGCGTTCCAGGTCGCTCAGCTTGCAGTTTTCGGGTAACGCATCGGCTATTGCGAGGAAGGGCTTCGACCAGTCCATGGTCTGCGGGTATTGATCTGTCAAGGAGCACGGTGTGGATTGCGAGTAGTAGTGTGCGAGCTGGTCGAGCTGGGATTCGGTGAGGGTGAAGAGGCTGAGCATTGTGTGGGGAAAGGCTGGGGCGGGGAGGCCGGTTTGGACGTGGACGATGGGGGCGATGGTGAGGCGCATTTGGGCGAGCTTGTCTGCTAGTTCTGGATTGCGGTCCGAGAGTGGCATCCTTGCTAGGCGTCTTTGCAGGATGGTTGACATTGGCCTGTTTGTCTTGCTGATCCCGCTTGTTTCGCTCATGCGGCGGGAATGCATGTGTTCGGCTTGGTTTGACTTGACTGCCGCTTCGTGCTTACTAGAATGTCCTGGCGCAAGTTTGCTGCGGGACACGATTTCTTTTGAGAAGGCCGGAAGAGTGCAGCGCGTTGCAAGGGTAGGGTCCACTGGAGTATTTAAACCGGCCACAAACAGACAATGCGTGTGGCAGAGTACAATGGACATTGTTGGAGCTTTGCTCTTTGTTACGTGCGAGACCTGTCGGTCTCAATCTTGTGAAGAGTAGAATCTTTGTCTTGTTTCATCACGTGGCCATTGTGTTCTGGTGAGTCGAAGAGTGTTCCCGACAATGCTCTTGAAGCTCATAAGGTTGCGGTGTGGTGTTCGTTGACAGCGGGCGACAATGTGGTGGCTTGTTGAACGTGATGCGACGATGCGTTGTCGCCATCTTTGAAGATCGAAAAGCCACATTGCAGATCTCTCTCCATGGTGAATCGGCGTGAAGGAATCATTGTGGAGTGAACTTTGATCGGGATAACACTGGGATGTCGCACCGGCCTTGCAACATTGTCTCGTCGAGTGGATGCAATGAGACAAGCTCAAAAGACATCAGTCGTCGAGTATATTGTCAAGAGAGACATCGTTTTCGGCGCCGCCGACGGGCTCAGTGTGTTTCCAGAACTTGCTGAGATGTCTTGCACCGCTGCAACGAGATTAGCACAACCTTCTGTACATTAAGTAAACGCGAATTACCTGTCGCACAGCAATGTCACGATGCGATGACCAGGACCCAGTGCCTTTGCGAGTTTTGTGGCAGCCACGCCTAGAGTGAGTCAGCCGTGCCAGTCACATGGACTGTCTTGATGACTTACAGTTCACAGCGCTGGAGCTGCCAACGAAAATACCGTCGTGCTCAACGAGCCAGCGTGCCATGTCAATCGCTTGCTCGTCCTTCACTCTGATAGCATCGTCAATGAGCTCTCTGCCTACATCGAAATTGTGTGTCACGCGGTTGATGCCGATTCCTTCCACAATCGTGTCCACCTGGTGCCGGCGCCGTGTTCCTTCTCTCTCCCTCGGGTCGAACATGACTCCATACTTGACGCGGTTGTAAAGGCCACTTCCTGGAGGGTCCGCGAGAACCACTTTGAGGCTGGGTAATTTTGACTTGAGAAATAGCGCGACTCCGGATATGGTACCGCCAGTCCCCGCGCCACTAACAAATGCATCTAGAGATCCAGCAGTCTGCTCATAGATCTCTGGACCAGTTCCAGTGAAGTGGGCTCGCCAGTTCGCTTCGGTCTCGAATTGATCGGCGAACAGTCCTCGTCCGGGTTTGTCAGGGCTCGCCGTATGCTCTATGGCCCTCGTCCGAGCGAGGTTGACAAATTGATTCTGATCCACAATGGGCGCCGGCCGCACTCTTTCTACCTCTGCGCCAAGCTTCAAGAGCAGGTCTGATTTCTCGATTGCCATATCGTTTGGCATACAACTAATCACATTTAGCAGTCGTTTGCCCGTGTCACACGTACAACTTACATGTGCGCCTTGTAGCCTCTCGCTCGACAAATCGCGGCTAGCGAGATGCCCGTACTGCCTACTGTGCCTTCGTAGATGGTGTCACCAGAGTGCGGCACGAGGAGACCTTTCTCTTCAGCCTGAATTGTAGATCAGCACAGGGACATCACGAAGTGTGCATACTAGTATGCAATCAGGTCGTACCATTTCAATGATGCTGAGTGCGACGCGGTCCTTGGGACTATTGCCCGCTCCATTGAGGAACTGAAAAAAAGTCAGAATAGTGCAGCATTCGCCAATTGATTCGTCTTGCCTCTGCTTTCGCGAGTATTTCGCATCCTGTGTACTCGGAGAGTGACTTGATCTTGATGAGGGGAGTATTGCCGATGCATCCTTCGATGCCTTCCTTGATACTCCCCTCTGGCGCATCCGATGCTTTGAAATCTAACAAATGCATCACCTTATTTGCACGGCTTGCTCCTGCGTGCCGCGCGAAGAAGCCACCTCTGTTCTTGTCATCTTGCGGTGCGTCTCGTGACTTTCTGGTATATCCTAGGGTTCGCGCGTTGTATGCAGCGCTCACAGCTACACCTAGAACAAAAGCTCCTAGGATGTAGTATCTGGAGTGATCCGGCATTCCTGGAATTTCAAGATAATGCAGTGGGGGAGAGCGATGTGGGATGGTCTCAAAATGGAGCTTGGACATTGCTTGGCGTGAACCACCCAAACCTCACCACGTGCTTCCGCGCGCATAGCTCCTCACATCGTCGCGCCTAGGTCGGACACCCCGCTCAGGCGTCAATGGACTCGCCTTTCGTGACCCAAGTCTTCCGCCAGCTTTTCTCGCACCGAGCGTCGCAATGTCTTGCCCGCGGAGCTCGACCCGCTCTTGCGGCTGCCCGCACACCACAAGTGCAGCGGAGAGGGAAAGCCACGCGCTTTGCTGAGGGGGAGACGAGAAGGGAGAGCAGATGGACGCCCAGAAAGAATGCGTTCCCGCAGGAGAGGACCGAGGAGTTTGAGAGATATCCACTTGTAACTGCAGATATGCTGCGCAGTAGGAAGGAGAGGCCGCGCAGAGTAAAGATGCTGCTGCGAGACTTCATTGAAGGTTAGGAGCTGCTCGACGGATGAGGATTGATGCTGATAGTACCACAGACAGCCTATACAATCCTAACTACCGTTATTTCTCGAAACAAGTCGTCATCTTCTCCCCAGGTAAGCCATTCGACTTTAACTCCATGTCGTCCGAGCACGACTTCTTCCAGCAATTGCGGCACCGCTACACTGCCTTCGAAGACGCCCTCGACTATCAAGAGCCCAACGACCTCCGCCAGCTCTGGCACACCCCCACCGAGCTCTTCTCGCCCTATTACGGCGAAGCAATCGCACGGTACCTAGTCGAGGACTACAAGTACAATTTCTACCCATATCACGACCTGAACATATACGAGATGGGTGCGGGCAATGGTACCATGATGTTGAATATCTTGGACTACATAAGAGACGTACACCCGGAGGTGTATGAACGGACCAAGTTCAAGATTATCGAAATCTCTAGCCAACTGGCGCATTTGCAGCAACAAGGCCTAGGACACTCAGCGTACGCAAGAGGGCATTCGGACAAGGTCGAGATTGTCAATCGATCGATATTCGACTGGAACGTCTATGTTTCCTCGCCATGCTATTTCCTCGCTCTCGAAGTCTTTGACAACTTCGCGCACGATGCGCTGAAGTACGACTTTGAGACTGGCGCTCCATACCAATCCCATGTCGTCGTCGATCCGCGCGGCGAGCTCTTCGAATACTACTCCCGGACCCTCGACCCAATCGCAACACAATTCCTCGAGCGCAGACATGCTGCGTGCAAGGCATACCCACATCCACTGCAAGGTTCGAGGGTCATGCAGAACTTACGGAGCTTGATACCTTGGAGAGGCACACTGAGCCAGCCGGAGTACATACCCACGCGGTTAATGCAGTTCTTCTACATGCTGTACGAGAAGTTTCCGAACCACAAGTTGATCAGCAGCGACTTCCACAAGCTAGCGGACACAGTGGAGGGGTTGAATGCGCCTGTCGTCCAGACGAGGTACAAGAGGCAAATGATACCCGTTACGACGCCTCTTGTGAGTTACGCATATGAGTGAGCTGTGTGTGAACCCGGCTGACTCTGGTGATAGGTTCACCAAGGCTATTTCGACATCCTCTTCCCCACCGACTTCGAGGTAATGGAACCCATGTATACTGCCATCACCGGGCGCTTCGCTCGCACGTATCTACACGAAGATTTCATGGCAGGCAGAGCGGACATCGCAGAGACAAGCACCAAGAATGGGGACAATCCGCTATTGAGCTGGTATAAGAATGCCAGTGTGATGATAACGCTTTAGGTCATGGCCTCAAAACGACGAAGCAGTCCTATATTAAATAGAATGACCTCACAGCCTTCATGGGCTGACGAGTATCACAATATTACTCCGCGATGTCAATAACTTGCGCGATACAGGATATCTCGATGGCATATCTTGCCTGTTCCAAAACGCCTTGCACTCGTATGCGCCATGCCTACTTTTACAGTAACCACAGGCTCAACATGATGTTCATGGTCCCCATGACGCCCACTATATCCTGCCTCTGTGGACTCATCTCCTGAACCAGTTGCTGACCATGCCGCCCGCAACATTGCGCATAAGACCCGAGCCATATATCGCATTCGACGCAAAGCCGCTCGCTTGACTGAACTTGTCGCATCGTGAGAATGCCAGCGTATTCGTGATCGTAAGAACAAGCGCAATGACTGCATTCTGTTAGCAACCCATTCCCATTCCCACTCCATCACCCACCCCGTTCCGAACCCTCCCCAAACAGAAACTAACTCACCAACCAACGTCAACCAAATAAACTTCAACCCAATCAGCGCAAACACCGCCAACACCACCCACAGCACCGGCTGCACATACAATGCCATCCAAAAGAACCGCTTGTCCGTCGCATTCTGCTCCCTCGACTCCGGGTCCGCAGACTCAAACACCCAGCGCCCGTCCCCCGTCGTGCTGTCGACCTCGTTCCACCAGCGCAGCCCGACAAGCCGGCGCCCCGCGATGTTCTTGAGGTAGTAGAAGTCGATGGCGAGGAGCAGGATGGTGACGATGAAGATGAGGACGAAGTTGGAGGAGAGGAGTTGCAGGCCGAGTAGGTAGACCAGGAGGGAAGCTGTGTGCGCGTTAGTTGTCGTGCGTGGTGGCCTGGAAGGCAGAGAGCGCCTTACAGATGCGGAAGAAGAGGAATGTGAGGAGCGTGATGGGGTGGCTGCTGAGTTTCCAGCTTAGCGACCCGGGCGCGGGGGTCTGTTGGGCGGTCTCCATGGTGGGTGCGAGGTGGTGGTGGAGCTGGTGGTCTTGCGTATGGTGAATGCGTGGCTTTAGCGGCCAGGAACGCGTCGGCGAGTCGGCGTTTGCGGAGGAGGGAAGGGGCGTTGGAGCTGTGCGAGCTTCCCCGCACGTCATAGGCTGTATGGGCGACCGAGGTGTAAAGCCGACGTGCTTGTTGCAATTGATCTGATGCGTTCACTCTGTGCTTGACTACTTCACGATCCTGAAATTTAGCGGTGAATAGCACAGATGGCGTCGCCTATTATTCGCAGGGCGTGCATGTACGGTACAATTACCTCTTCCACGTTCCACCTCAGCAGACACAACTAACGCGTAATGCAGTCCCGAGCTCGTCCAAAAAGATGCTCGAGAAGTCCTTCGCCATGCACGCCGATAACGTAACTTACGACCTCGAAGACAGCGTTGCGCCGCACATGAAGTCAGAAGCACGCTCGAACCTCCGCGACATCTTGAACAAGCAGCGACCAAGTGGCATCAAGGAGATGTGCGTGCGGATAAACAGCGTCGATACGGGCCTCGCACTAGATGACTTGACAGAAGTGCTGAAGGGAGAATACCTTGACGCCATCATGCTGCCAAAGTGCGAAAGCGCTGCGGACTTGCATTTCGTCACGGATGTGATACGGCACTTGAGCCCCGAGAGACACCCGATGGGTGCGAGTAGTAATTCCCAAGGGAAGAAAAGGGAGCCAGTAAGGATCATCGCGCTCATCGAGTCGGCGAAAGCGATACAAAACCTCAGCTCCATATGCGGCGCATCGCCCTACCTGAGCGGTCTCGTCTTCGCAGCCGAGGACTTTGCCAAAGATATGAGCCTCACGCGGACACCTTCGCTGACCGAATTCTTGTACGCAAGATCCGCAATCGCGACAGCTGCACGCGCCGCCGAATTGCCTTCTACTATCGACTTGGTTTGCACGAGCTACAAGGGCGAGGCGGGTCTGAAGACGCTCGAGGAAGAATGCCTGAACGGGAAGGGCATGGGCTTCAATGGCAAGCAATGCATACACCCAAGCCAAGTCGCAGTCTGTCACAAGGCATTCAGCCCAGGAGAGAAGGAAGTCGAATGGGCAGCGCGGATAGTGATTGCGGACGAGAAGGCAAGCAAGGCAGGTCGAGGCGCGTGGACGTTGGATGGGAAGATGATTGATGTGCCCGTTGTGAAGAAGGCGCAGGCGGTGCTGAAGCATGCGGAGGTGTGTGAGATTGATGTCGGAGCTGTAAGGGAGAAGTGGAAAGGGCAGGAGCCAGAGTAAAATCTCCCAACAGTAGCAAACAAACTGCATGCATCTCCAGACATTCGTTCCGTGTTCCAGATGCGTATGTCGCTTCCACGTGCGCACGTGTGTGCGCGTTAACTTAGACCGTTTCAATCACCAATAATGGAACGGTATTTGAGTCGGATATAAGCGGACGAAACGAGTCCTACAATTTAGAGGCGTCCATTTACTAATCGGAAACACGAATTCCACGCCCATTATCGCAAAGTCGGTTCAAGTTGTGAACTAGCTCTTACTCATGCCGTCTAGTGATGATACCAGCATGGCAAAAGCTGAGCAATTGTGGCTTCGGAAATGAGCGTCGATAGAAGTGCGTTTCAAGCACGTCACAACGCCATATAAAGTCGTAGCTGCCCCGCCATCGGCATTGAGAAGGAGGGAACAACGACTGCGCCCCGCCATACATAATCATCCCCAGATCCCATTCTTGGACTCGTAAATACAATTACCAATCAGTCGCTGTGCTACACTGCAGGTTTCTCGCACCCGCCCGCAGCACCAAAGTTGTGCTTATATCGAATTTTAGAACCCTTCAACGCAACTGTAGAATGGTCGCAATGGGAGGCGGGCCTGAGGTTCCATCAAAAGAGTCGGGCAAGAAAGAGCTCGTGCTTTGCACACTGCCATGGCCCGAAGAGGGTGCTAAGAAGGGCCTTGATGGCCTGAAAGAAGAGTTCAAGGATGTCGAAGTCAAGTATTTCCACTCTGTCTTCAACAATGGAAAGTCGGAGCCCTTGGATGTACCTGAAGGTATGTGATGATGTTGTAAAACACCAACAAACGTCGTTTGGTGCATGCGTACCGCCACTCTGGTACACACTCTGCATGCCTACATTTTACCGATCGGACTGCGATTTACTATCAAAGTCGTCCTCATCCACACTCTGCTAACCTAGAGTTCTAGAATTACTAGCACGCGCATCGTACCTTGCAACACTCTTCTGGCTCCCTTCCACGGCGAAATCCCTTCCCAATGCCAAACTCATTCAATTCTTCTCCGCAGGCACCAACCACATCGCGCAGCATCCCATTTACACCGATTCTAAGATCCCGTTGTGCTCGGCGAATGGCGTCCATGGTCCCCAGATTGCGGAATGGGTAATTATGATGGACCTGGTGCATAGTCATAACTTGCCCAAGCTCTATGATTTGCAGAAGGAGAAGAGGTGGGCGCAGAAGGAGGGCATGAGGGTGAGTGATCGCGTGGGGAAGAGGGTGGGGATTTTGGGATATGGGAGTATTGGACGGCAGGGTGAGTCCTTCATCGGTCCTGAGCAGGCTGTCGGTGGAAACTGACGGGAATATGCAGTGGCTCGCGTGGCAAAAGCGATGGGCATGGACGTCATCGCATACACAGCATCGCCGCGCAAGACTCCCGAATCACGAAAAGACGGCGGATATATCGTCCCCGGTACCGGTGATCCAGAAGGCACGTTCCCGAGCGCATGGTACAGCGGGACCAGCAAAGAAGAAGTCCACGAATTCCTGAAGCAGGAAATTGACCTCCTAGTTATCGCCGTCCCACTGACGTACGTCTCCCACCACACCTCTCCCAAACAAAACTACCACACTAACTTCCCCATAGTAAAACAACAACCCACTTCCTCTCCACCCCCGAATTCGAACTCCTCCACAAGTCCAACCCAAAGGGCACGTACATCGCCAACATTGCCCGCGGCCAGGTCATCGACCAGCCCGCGCTTGTCAAAGCGCTGCACGCCGGTTTGATCAGCGGTGCCGCGCTCGATGTCACGGACCCAGAGCCGTTACCTGCTGATGACCCGCTGTGGGATGCGCCGAATGTGCTGATCACACCGCATGTCAGTGGCTCGACGGATGTGTATGCGGACCGTGCGTTTGAGGTGTTGAGGGAGAATATTAGAAGGGAGAGGAGTGGGGCGAGGTTGGTGAATGAGGTTGATCGCGAGAGGGGGTATTAGAGTGGTATTGTGCTGGGAGGAGGAGGGACGGGTGAGGGGAGGGTATAAATGGTTTTAGGTAGAACAAGTTGTTGGAATGTAGACGTGAAGTTATTCACTGACATCAGCCTGATTGGAGTCGCCTAGGTGCCATTCTAAGAAGCTATCAGGGAGGTCGACTCGTTGACTCTGAAGATAAGCAGTGCCCGACAGTGTGGTACTGGATGGCATCGCGACCTGGGTGATGTTCCAACGATCCGGTAACGTCTCGACTGCTGTGTTCATTTGAGCCGCTGGATTGGGCCTTGTGCGTCGAAGTGCTAGGTGCTGACGTAATGATCGGTGCTCTTCCATCCCGCTGTGGCTTCCCTTCTCCCTTCTCCTTCCCACTTCCCGTGACCTTTCATCAGAACACCCTTCGAACGAACTCGAGTTTGAGCTACATTAATGCGCTAAGCTACTTTTCCCCAATCCAAATGCGCTCTGTGAAAAGACTTATGGATCGGACTCCGGGACAGCAACGGCTGTCACATACTAACAAGGCACGGGTTAATCGCTGAGGTGGATACAAGCATGCAGCCACCAACACGACTTATTGCCGCGGCGTCCAATGCCCATAGCTTCACCATGGATGACTGTGAAACCCCACCATGGGGCCGAAGTGGCCATAGCAATCCGTGGCGTGCGGCCCGTGAGCGGGTGTCAAAGCGCCACCAATGCGTACTTCAACCGGCCGTCCTCTCGTAGCGGAGCCTCGTGAGCACAAACGTTTACTTCAAGGCGCCCTTCCGTCGGGTCAGTACACATGCCAATATGTCCGCAACTACACTACCCTCAACGTTCACGCTCGAGGACGCTTCTGGCTGGCATATGGAACGCTTTCCAGCCGAGTCGCACGATACTGTGGCCGAAATCTTACCAGACGCCGTGGAGAGGAAGGTCGACAATTCGGTGCCACCTCCAAATGGAGGCACTAAGGCCTGGCTTCAGGTGCTTGGATCGTGGATGTTGTTTTTCAATACCTGGGGAATCCTAAACACGTTCGGTGTCTTCCAGACATATTACGAATCCGGCGAGCTCTTTAAGACATCCTCTTCCAACATATCCTGGATCGGCTCTATCCAAGCTCTCACTATGCTCGCGACTGGTGCATTCGTTGGCCCCATCTACGATCGCGGAGGCTTCCGGTGGCTCCTTATCGTTGGAAGTATGTGTGTTGTGGTTGGCCACATGTTACTTTCTCTGGCCAAGAAGTACTGGGAGGCAATACTGACTCAAGGCTTCATGGTCGGTTTTGGTGGTGGCTGTCTCTATGTCCCAGCCGTCGCCATCATGCCCACTTACTTCACATCCAAGCTTGGGCTCGCTCTGGGCATCGCAGCATCCGGAAGCTCGACTGGTGGCATCATCTACCCGATCATGTTCTACAAATTGATCGACCGCGTTGGATTTGGGTGGAGTGTACGCATCCTGGGATTCACAGCACTAACGACTCTGATAATACCATTTGCCGTCATGGAGATGCGAGTCAAACCGGCCAAGGTGCGATCCCTCATTGACTGGACGGCCTTTAGAGACGGACCTTATATTATGTTCGTGGCTGGCTGTCTCATTGGCTTCACGAGCTGTTACATTGCTTTCTTCTACACATCCTACTTCGGACAAGCCTCTGGCATCACGGACACAAGCTTATCGTTCTACCTTGTTCCAATCCTGAACGCAGGATCCGTTTTCGGTCGGACCGTGCCAAACTGGCTCTCCGATAAAATTGGTCCATTCAATGTAATTGCACCAAGTAAGTCAATTATTATAACACTAAGCTCGCGCTTTCTAACATCTACTAGGTGCATTTGTCGTAGGCATACTCCTCTTCTGCAACACTGTCGTCGAAAACACTGCTGGAATAGTCGTAACAACTTTATTGCTCGGCTTTTTCACTGGTGTCTTCGTCGCTCTTCCGCCAGCAACCTTTGTTGCTCTCACTGAAGACAAATCTAAGATAGGAACCCGCATCGGCATGGGTCTGGCACTATCGGGCTTAGGTGTTCTCGCTGCAGGACCTGGCGGTGGTGCCATTCTAGGCACTACACACGGCAGTGAGAATTTCAATGGTCTGTGGATCTTTGGGGGATCTGTAGCCGTAGCTGCTGGAGCCATCTTCACATTGCTCAGGGTCTGGACAGGAGGTAACAGCCTTGGAGCAAAAGTGTGATAAGAACCCTGAGATCACCATTCCCATCATCGCATCAACGAGTCATCTTGCAAGGTGATGACAGGGATATCAGGCCAGCGATAAAGCATGAAATCTAAAAACTCAACAGATGCACGCCATCGCTAGGCCTGTAGCTTCTAGCAATCCGAGCTGGGAAATGAATCGTCTATCTGGCATGTGATAAGGCCGGCTCCCGCACAGCGAGTGTGCATCTCAACGCCGAACGGCCCAGTGCCTCGAAGCATGCTAATCTGCTACGATGCATGGTAACATCCGTGATTAGCACCTTTGTCCCGGATTTTGGGATCCCAACGCCACGTTTTGATAAGCGGGCTGCAAACGTCACCGCGAAGTGATCGTCGAACGGGCAACATCACGGTCCTGCTTCGGTCGTGGTCAAAATCACCGGGCGTGGGGAGTTTCCGATCATGTCCGAGCATAAAGATCAATCCGTTAGCGTGAGAAGCCTCGCTTATGTTGTGCCGTCGCGGCCTGCGTTGGAGTACGTGGTGTCGGAACCCGGGCCCCGAGAGTCCGCGGAGTCGTGAAGGGACCGCCTCGCGAAACTTGCTGCAGGACAAAGGCTGCTAAGTCTCTACCTTCATGGAATTGAGGTTACAATCTTTTCATTGACCTCAGACACGAAGAAATCACGGGGCATCACCGATAATGACGAGTTGGGTACTATTTCCTCGCCTTCACCTTGCTGAGATTGAGGACCAATCTTGGTGCCCTTCATGGCTTCGTGAGCACACCCACAGAGCGCTGGCGCGCATGTGGCAGACCTCGAACAGCAAGAAAGGCTCGCCAGCCACGCAGGCGTGCGACCTTATTCTTCATGCGCTTGGTGGAGAGGGAAAGGCAGCTCAATTCACTTTCGTTGACGCTTGCGCCGGTGCTGGAGGCCCAACACCCTTACTGGAGGCAAAGATGAACGAGAGATTAGCGTTGAACGGCTACAATCCCGTTGACTTTGTCCTGACAGATCTGTGGCCAGATATCAAAGCTTGGGAGAAGATCTCGAAGCGCAGCGAGCACATATCGTACATCGAGCAGCCGGTGGATGCTACAAAGTCCCGACGACTAGCAAAGAAGGGTACAAAAGAATGCCGTATTTTCAATTTGTGCTTCCATCACTTCAAAGATGATGCCGCCGAGAAAGTGCTTGCGAGCGCGGTGCAGAGCACGGATGCATTCATGTAAGCCTGCATTGATCTACTCATCAGTTCGTATGTCACTAACATCATTTGAGGATATTCGAGATGACGCATCGAACAATCCCATCACTTCTCAACACCACTATCGTCATTTTGTCCGTCTTCATCACTACCCTCTACGACTTCTACTGGTCTCCAACACACCTTCTTTTCACCTATCTCATTCCTATCGCTCCCTTGTGTAAGTAAAATTATAACAGGAACATGCCTACGATCAACGCTGACTCTGAATGATACTTTTAGTCTACGCGGTTGATGGCTATGTGTCATGCACACGAGGCCGAACTGCAGATGAGACGTGGGCGCTTTTGCATCGTCAGAAAGGCCTGGATCTGAGCGAGTGGGAGCTCAAAAGCGGAGAGCAGACCGCTTTGCTCCCGTTCGGAAAGCTGTACTGGTACTCGGGTGTGAAGAAGACGAGTGCAAGGTAGCGCGTTTCCCAAGATGCTGGGATGAGCGAGCTGGAGATCAACTCGTCACTGTACTCTTCAGTGTTCGCTGTATGTAGCTAAGCATGATAATTACACTTCGGCACATTCCTTTCGACCCCGACATGTTTTATCTGATCTCACTCATTCTATAGCGGCCTTTCCAAGTTCTCTTAGAAACAACCATCTACCCCTGTCCGCCCAATCCTTCGCCTTCCAGCCGTTCATATCCTTCGGGAAGAAATCCATCACATCTAACAGCGTGGAATCATGAGCGATCACAATCAGTACATCGTCTCTACCATCGAACGCCTTTAGCTTCTCAATCGTTTCCCTCGCCTTCTCCAGGTCCTCCTGCATCCCCGGCGCAAGCCCATAAAAGGCACCATCGCCTTCTCGCTTGAAGTCCCTTAGCCACGCGCAGCCACAACCTTCAGGCGGCGCCACCGCACCTAGCACGCTTGCTGGCACATCATCAGGCAATTGTCGAAATACACTCGGCCTCAGCTGCGCAACACTATGACAAACATCACCGCCCAGCAGAACGAATGTGTTCTCCGTGGTTCGACACAGAGCGCTGAGATGGTGCGATGTGTGTCCCTGTGTCTCAAGCAGCCACAACGACCCATCATCGAAGAAATCAAACGCTCGAAACCCCCCAATCGCCACGCCATCAGTGAAATCGACTTCCCGGACCGTCCGACCCTGGAACGCGCTGTCGAGCACGGGTGCGTGAGGGTCCACGGGATATCCCGGGATGAGCGCGTCCTTGAAGCCAGGGCCAACGACGAGGTCAGTGCTAGGCGGAAAGACGGCGGGATCGCCCGTGTGGTCGATGTGTGCGTGCGACCATACAATCGCGTTGACGCTGGAAAGCTGCACGCCGTGATCTTGCAGGACGGTGGAGACGTCGTGGTTTTCGTCGATGGTGATGATGGCTTTGTTGCTCAGGAATGGCTTCAGGGCGGGTGGTGCGGTGTTGGCGACGTCGTTCATGAAGGCCAGGTCGTAGAGCACTTTTTGGGCCCGGTGCGGCGATTCGAGCAGGAAGCTGTAGCCGGCTAGGTTGAGAAATTCGCGGTCGGGAGGGGCGGGCGTGACGAGCAGGGCGGCGAGCATGCGTGATTTTGCGGCGTTGATGGCTGAGACTTTGACGCAGTGGCCTTGGTATGGCGGGAATTTGATGGCTTGTGGAAGCATGATTGAGTTAGAGCCTGGTGTGCTATTTTCGTCTGTTTGGTGTTGGCACGACGGCGTTTCTAGGTGCAGCAATAATTTGCTGCCAATTCACGAAGTAGAGCAACCGCAGAACGAGTGGATTGTGAATATCCTCAGCAGTTTTAATAGATGTAATGATGTAGCTGTGAGCTAGTTTGACATTAGAGACCCTGCAATGTACTGAGATGTCCTTGACGAAGAACTCGCCTGCGCAATGTTACTGTCTTTGCTTACATTATCGGCAATGATTATGGCACACTTGATGACCATGCAAGCATGACGTGTGGACGACCAAACGCATGCTGAACACCACGCTTCACGGCAGAGTTGGACATGGCTTTACGGCTCCGGAAAGCCGAGTTGATGTCGGCGGCCGAACCCCGCCCTAGGCTTCACATGGCGATGTCGATGAGTAACGTCGCAAGTTAGGCGCGCGTTCATATGTTGATTGAATGGTACAATAGTTACACTTATCCCACACAACCAAAAGATCGTATTCTTCATACTGACTTCCTTGCAAAATGCCGTCCATTCAGAGTCTTAGCGAGAACATCGCCAAAAACACGGCCCTAGTGGAGCAATGGCTCACCACCAAGAATGCAAAAGCACTGTCGTTTGAACAAGATGCCGAAGAAGAGTTTCCTTCTACTGCAGGAGAAGCCGAAGTTGAAGCTGCGAGACTGGCCATTTTGGACGACACACAAACTCTTCATGACTTGGTCCTTGGTCCCGGGGAAGTGCTTCGACGGATATGTTGGGGTGTAAGTAGTGCGTGTGCAACAGACTACAACCCATGCTAAGAAACTCCAGTCAATCGACAACTCCGTGCAACAATGCATTTATCATTTCAAATTTCTCCAGGCTATACCACTGGAAGGTGGCGCATCATACAAAGAAATCTCAGCCAAAGTCGGCCTATCCGAGCCACAAGTCAAAGCCATAGTGCGCCAGTCCGCGACCAACCGCGTGCTACGCGAAGACAGTCCCGAGCATGTCGTGCACACCGCTTCATCAGCTCTACTCCTGCGCAACCGAGTAATGATGGACTGGTACGGGCACTGCGTCGAGGAGATGTTTCCTGCTGGCGCGAAGCTGGCGGAGGCGTTGGAGAAGTACCAGGGAACGACGGCCGCGGAGAACAGCGCTTTTGGACTTGCGTTCAACACCAGAGATCCAATTTACAAGTTCCTGGAACAGTATCCCGATCGACAGGCTCGCTTCTTTGGGGCAATGGAGGGTGTGGGCAAAGACTACGGGCATAGTCTTGAGCATGTGGTAAATGGATATCCATGGGTCGAGCTTGGAGACGCAACAGTCGTTGACGTGAGTATATTGTTGTCAGTGTAATGCCAACCAAGAAGTTGATTTTGCGTTAGGTCGGCGGCTCATCCGGCTTCATGAGCATAGCTCTAGCACAAGGGCATCCCAATCTAACCAAGCTCGTAGTCCAAGACTACAAGCACACGGTGGAGCAGGGCGCAGCACAACTCCCCCCGCAACTCTCCGGTCGCGTGGTTTTCATGCCACACAATTTCTTCGAACCACAGCCCGTGGCTGGGGCGGATGTTTACATCATGCGCCACATTTGCCATAACTGGTCGACTGAAAATTGTGCAAAGATTATTCAGCAGATTGCGCCCGTCATGAGACCTGATAGCAAGATCTTGCTCGTGGAAGTCGTTGTCATGCCGTCCAATCAAGAAGAGTCGAGCATTGCCGAACGGTACATGCGGTACGTACGCACATGAAACAGCGATACGCCGATGTTGAGTACGCTCTAACTTGTAATGCAGGAACGTAGATGTTACCATGCTTCAGATGCTGAACACGCAAGAGCGGAGTGAGTCTGAGTGGCGCGAGGTTGTCCGCGCAGCGGATGCGCGTCTGGAGCTCACGCGTTTCTTCAAGCCCAAGGGTAGCTGGGACTCCATCATTGAAATTTCCTTGAGGCAGGTTGAACCATAGGCTTTCAGAAGGGAAGGACATATATTGGTATTCGTTTGGAGTCCAACTTATAGTTATTCTACGATTTGTGCTCCCACTCTTGTCATGATATGAGATGAAACGGCAGCTCTTGGCCGGAAACAAGGAAGTCCGATAACGGACTAGGTCCATTCTCCTCATTCGGGTGCTCCGAATCCTCTTGGGTTTTTCGCCGCTTTCGCACGTTCGACGTTCCGGAAGCAGATGTGGGCCATTGAGTTGGCTGTCCCGAGGCACCAGGCATCGAATGAGACGTATCCAGCATTTGAGCCAGTAGATCCGGTGTGTCTGAACTATGGCAGCTTGCCATATTTGCCGCACTGAAAGGTGAGGTAGGCACGAGCGCTGAAGACATTGTGATCCAATTGTCCCAAGAAAGTGATGCGCTTGGTGACGGAGTGGGAGGAAGATCTGGTATCTGACCTTGCACTGTCCCAACAGGAATGTTGGGAAAGTCCATCATGTCAGGCTGAAATGGTGACATGTGAGATGCTAGTTGTTGCGGTATCATCTCGGCTACCGGGACTGGCGGCAACGGAGCGTCAACCGGTTGCTGTTGTGCTTTCTTGAGTAGCTCCAACAAGTTGAGTAGTTGTTCGAAAACCCAGGAAACTCTGCGATGGTAGTTGTTGGATTGCAACCGTCCTGTACGGAGGCTATAGCACGCCGACACTTTGCGCAAAAGTTCAAGATCGGCGTTGTGCTGAGTGATGTCTTTCTCATCTGGGGCACGAACGAGATCCTCTAGAAGTATGAAGAACGCCGGCACTGAGAAAGAATCGAACATGCTCCCAAAAGGTACCATACCAGTCTCAGACGTGGGTATACTTTTCTTCCGTGGAGAAGCCGTGGGTTCGCGAGAAGTTGTGGAGTAGAACGCTTCGACAGTGGCTTCATCTTGCTCGCCGTGCGCGATTAATAGCAACAAGCAACTAGCTCTTGCATCCTGACGAATCCGCGTCAAACATTCTGGCTTGGAGCTGAGCTTGAGAGCAAGGATGCGAGTCGCTAGAAACTCTAGAGTGATCATAGCTTGGCGCGGGTGAAAAGGCGTCTCGCAGTCGAAGACACCAAAGGTGCTCGCATATTCGCTTAGCTGCTGCTCAAGTGACTGCATTGTGGCATATGATTTGCTGCTCGATCCCGATTTGCGTCGGCCTCTGGCGTGCGTCAAACGGTACACATCGTCTTGGATAATGGATAGTTGGAGGCAATCAGCATACGGAGCTTGACGCTCTACAGCGGCTTTCAGTTGCGAGGCAATTTTGCAGTCATGCGAAGGTAGCCAGGAGACAGCTCCGCTGGTAATACAAAGACTTCGATCTTGCACATACAAAGACCGGAGGACTTTAGCACGCTCCAGCTTGTCCTCGGCACCTGTGTCAGCTGGGCAGATCTGGACGTGATGAAGACCCATGGTTCTTGAAAGCATGCAAGCATGAGTGAAAAGAAACTCTGCCCATCCAGGAGGATCGAATTGTCGCATCGCAATGCTCTAAGATATGTATAAGCAAGTAGCAAAACCATGACGTGAGTTGATATTTACCAATAGTATCAGTGTCTGCACGTTGATGAGCCTAGGAGTACTCAACAGCGAAGAAGTCACCAGTGCCGCACGACTAGGAAGAAAGGATCGCGCGAAGTCACCAAACAACGCAGTCTTTGCTTGTGCCGAGAGCTCCATGCCTAGGACAAGTAATGCGATAACCTTGAAGCAAGTAGCCCATGCATCATCTCCGGGCTTCGGCGGCTGCGAATAGATGCGCTCGAGGTTAGCAACAAGGCTATTGTGCGAGAAGATATCAGTCCGAACGTCAAGATGTTGCAGGAAATGGCCAACCGCGGTGACTGCTTGCCGCTTTGGAACGAGATGAGTAGGAGGCTGATCATTACGAAAGGAGAAAGGTTCCGAGGCACCAGCAACCTCGCATAGATTTTGCAGCAACTCTTCCAGGTGGGCACCGCATGTAGTTGCCTTGCTTGCACCTGTGAAATGTGTGCGGATTTGCTTGCAGAGCACAAATAGCGACGAAGGTCCATGATAGCGGTCTGCCATATCTATCTCGTTTCGGAAGATGTGCAAGTCTGAAGCATCGTCGGTGTCTGACTGACTTTCGTCATCCAATCCGCCGTCAGAGTGATCCTCCTGCGTCGTATGCTGTTGCGGTGACCCACTAGAAGCGTCATTGTTCCGGTTCGACCCACGGGCTGTGGCAGCAGCAAGGCGAGCAATATTGGTTTCCATGCTACCCAAGCGACCTTGAAGTAGGTCGAAATTGTCGCATCTAGACCATGATCAGGTCCAATTGGTGAGTCTCTAATTGGGACATGAAGCTTACAGCAACTTTATGTGATTTACCCTTTTTGCAGGGTTCTGATAAACACAAGTAGCGCCTCCATCTCGCTCGCAATTACTACATTCAGGACGCTCTCGGCCACAACGAATCTTGCGCTCTCGGCAGCGAGTACAAGCCAGATCAGGGGTCGCATACTCAGAGCGGCTCTGTGCGCCAGTCAGCAACGCCACAATGTTACGGCAGAACAGTCGTACCTGTTTTTCTTCGGCTGTCATTCTGACTTCATACACCAAGAATGGACAGGTGTATTTCTGCTCGACCGATGATCCAGATGTTGTTCCTTAGGATAGACGTGGATGATATGCCCATTGACGTAGACGAAACAAGAGCTGGTCGACTATATACTTCGCTTTCTAAATCAGCATTCCGCATACGCAGTAGCCTGCTGCCAAGTGCGGAATATGAACCGATGTACGTTGTCCCGTATAAGCACTACCGCATTGCCTGCAGAATGATGTTGAGGTTACGTTTGTGGCGCACGGACTGATAAAACTGTATGGACTAGATGGCCGACCGTGAAATTCTCGTCTTTCTTCCTACCATGATATCAAGGAGAAGATTGGGTCCCGACCTTGAGGAAGCGTAACTAACACCGGAGCTTCGAATTATTGCTGGTTCCAGAACAGCTGAAGCACGACTTCTAAACTGACGAAGCAGTGAAACATATGACGAATAAAGCTGACCAGTCCGCTGCTGATGGTCGCCGGATTATTTGATGCCGCGGACGTGGGGGTTCCAGCTTTCATGCACCTCAGTATTTCTCTATATCAGAGTGCACTAGCATCTTGAGCCGACCGTCTCCTGCTTTTCGTAATTGGAACCCTTCATTGGAGGTGCTTGTCTACACGGTTCAGATCAACGTTGGAGTCGTGAGGCCCCACTCGATTCGTATCCCTGAGTTATCGGCCCGACCCACATTGGCTGCGCGGATATGCGGCCTCGACAGAATGCGGCTGAGCAACACATGAAGTTACACCAATCGACATGAGCGGTATGTCCCGCTTACGGTGCGGCATGTAGTCGAAATTCGCTTATACCTGTCAACTAATTATCGTGGAGAAGATAAGCACGCGCCATGAGGCGGCTTGAACACAGGAGGCCGTGTGCATACTCTATCTTCCTGCATCATGTACAACACCGTGGCTATGATGCCTGTTCTTCCGTCGGGGTTTCGGTTAGGTTATACAGAATAGGTAGGTACCCTCTCATGCGATCGGCGGCTTTTCTTCCATATCGAGAACACGACTCCAATCCCTTATTTGGACGATTGCAATAGCAACACGAGGAATAGTCTCATTCGCTGTCTCGGACGGAGCGACGGTTGGCTTTGCCAGCCCATGGTGCTCACCGGTGGCAAGCTGCGGCGCTGTGCAACGTATGCAAGCCCTCTATGTATCTCGCCGAGGTGACGGCTGAGGCGGACGTTCGATCACAGTCGATACGAAGAACCCTCTCGACCCGCATTGAACCTGCGGTTGGCAACGGGAGTGGAGGCGGGAGGGCTTGCAGCCATAAAGCCCAGACTAAAGTACCGGGGTTGGTGCACAGCGCATGAAGTGACAGGACAGATTGGAGGCAAAGGGCCTGGGAACGCTGCGCAGTAAGCGCCGAAGGAATCGAATGCGTGCTTCAAGCTCCGCTCCGAGACGTGTCCCTTCGCCCATATCGTTGACAAGCTTTGTTTGCGCTCGATGAAGGAAGCTTACTTATTGTCTTGGCATCGAGCTTGCCCGACGCCAATCTCACGCCACGCACGGACCGAGGACGGCACGGGAAGGATTGGAGATTCGTCTAGGCTAAATCAAGGCAGCCCCGGTATGCCGCAATCAGCCTGTTCAACTTCGCGCGAGCCTGTTCTTTATTACGGATCTGCAGTGCGCGTCTTTCAAGCGACGGGCCTCGGATTCCAGGGCGCGTCGCTTGGCTTCACATGCCGTCTCCCCGCCCGTGCTGTTTGCGAACACGTGGGTGCAACCTCATCCGGGCTAGAAAGCGAGCAACGCTGCAGCGAGGCCCGAGACTGCCCATGAGCTGACCTCTATCTAATAGAAACCGGAAGGGAAGACCTTGCGCACTAGGTATCTCTGCCAAATATCTACGAAAAGATGGCCTCGTATCTCGTTACCGGTGCTTCCCGTGGCATTGGACTAGAGTTGATCAAACAGCTGCTGGAGCTTCCCGATACTCAGGTCGGCAAAGTCATCGCCATTACTCGAAGTCACGATTGCTTCTCGTTGAAGGCTATTCTCGACCAGCATCCTGATCGCACTGTACACATTGTTGCATCCGTCGACGACACGGACAGTGTACAGAAAGCTGTGATCGACGTCAAATCAAAACTGGGCACGCAAGGCTTGGATGTTCTCGTCAACAATGCTGGTATTCAGGCATTCGCTCCTGGTGGCACAAAGACTGTTCCGCCAGAGCAGCTCGAACAAATTTTCAATACTAATGTCATTGGAGTGCACAGAGTAACCTCTGCATTCCTGCCATTGCTGGAGGCCGGTACTCAAAAGAAGATCATCAATGTGTATGTCCAATAGAAACTCTTCCGCGTTCGAACATGGCTAATGTTCGCAAAGGTCGTCTTCGATGGGCTCGCTGTCTTGGGCAGCGAAATACAAGATGGCTCCCATCCAGGCCTACAAGATATCCAAGGCTGCACTCCATATGCTAAATGCTCAGTACGCTTTAGATCACGCAGATGCTGGTTTTATCTTTCTTTGTGTTTCCCCGGGGGTAATGCAGATACCCAAACCTTTTACGACTTTGAGTGAAAGCTAACGAGCTTCAGTGGCTGAAAACAGACCTGGGGGGTGAAAATGCTGAGCTCAGGGTCGATGTTGGTGTTGCTGAGCTTAAGCGAATCATTCTTGAAGCCAACCCAGCCCAAAACGGCAAGTTTGTTAACATACATATCCCGGGTCAAGAAGAATCTTGGGGTCGCTATGATGGTGGAGAAATTCCATGGTGATTCGAAAGGCACAGCACCAATTTCAATCTGACCGATCAACAACGCACGCCGACTCTCTCCGCTCTCTTCGAGATGCAATTTGGTCTGGACAATGTAACGCTTTGATATGAAACACGAGTCTTGAGTTGGTGTATATGCGATGTCGGCGCTGAAATAACCCTCCGCAAAGTTCGCATAATCTAGTAGCGATATCGGGCAGCAATGCTCTGCACATACGAATTACGAGGCACGCAATCTACCTTCGTTGTCAATCATTGCCGCAACAGCTCGCATTAGGCGAATTATGTTATTGTGCACTGAAACAGTGTCCTGCTTGGTGGACTGGTTCACATTGTAGTTGGCTCACATGGAGAATTTCGGAGGCACCAAGTCCGATGAGGATTTGTGATCGCCCTTGACATTGCATCGACCCCACTGAGAAGCCTGGCTACCTCTGCTTTAGAGAGGAGTCAGCGTGCAGGAGCAGCCAAGTATGGGAGGGAACGTCAGATAGTTGAGTCGATTCTCTAGATGTCCGCGCGACCGCTAACGACTTCGAGGAACAAGGTTGATCGATCACGAGTATTGCTGCACCTGGCAAAGACATCGTTGCAAGAACAGCATGTGAATGTTTCTACTCACGACTCAGTCATGAACGCTTCTGGAGTCTTGGCAACTTATTGTGGACAGCTACCTATACTACAGCCACCTTGGAAAGACGGCATCGTGCTAACATAGTCCCGGCTGACACGAGTGATCCGCTTGGCCAATAGAACACCCAGAAGTCTATATCTCCATTCGTGTTCGGTGGCCGGAGCCCGAACCAGGCCCCCAACCGACCAGCTGAGATAATCTGAACATGGGTGCAACGCCTCGTGGACGCCACGTGCGAAGATGTGCGTTCCTGCAGCTATCACAACTAATTCGTCCTTCTCCGTCCCGCTACCTAGGTATAAAAACCCGGTATCCTGGTTTCTCCTTGCATGTCACACTCGCTGGTATCACATTACATTCATTTGGGATCTCATCGAGAGAACATCGTCTCCGAGTCCTGTATCAAGATGTGGACTTTCAAGCGCACCTCCTTCGTTGGCCTTCTCTTTCAAGCCTCCATCACACTCGCTGTCCCTGCTCCGCCAAACACAACAACCAGTCCAGACTATGTGATCATCGGCGGCGGTCCCGCAGGCTTCGTCCTTGCAGAGCAACTTTCTCAAGACCCTAAAGTCACGGTTGTCCTTCTCGAAGCTGGTCCCGATACTGCGGGAGTCGAGGCCATAGATGTTCCAGGCTATGCACCGAGTCTCTTACAGACGCCGTTTACCTGGAACTACACTTGTCAGCCAGATCCGAATCTGGAGGGCGCCTCACCGATGCTTCACCAAGGCCGTGGTTTCGGAGGTGGTTCTGCTGTGAACTATCTTGGTCATTGTCGTGGGGCGCCTTCGGTCTTTGACGAATGGGCTAAGATCAGCGGAGATGATGGGCTCAGCTGGAAAAAATTCCAGAACGACTTCAAGGCAACGGTGCATTACAAGGAAGTGCCACTGGAGTACGACCCGCACGTGAACAAGAACGCCTACGGGAATGGACCAATCGAACTCACGTCGCCAAACGATGATCTTGGGTTCGTCTTGAACCTCATCAAGTCTTGGACGAACGTTCTGAAATTGCCTTGGGTCGACCTGAATGACGGCACAGGACTTGGTATTTCATCAAGCACCAACGTCATTCGCGCGAACAATCGCACTCGAGACTACGCACCGCAGGCTTACGGATGGCAACTGGCTAGCCGGCCTAATGCCCAGCAGCTCTATAACGCCGAGGTGACAAAGATTGGATTCAACGGCAAGCGTGCTGTATCAGTCACTTATGTTGATCCAACCACTGGCGCAGTGACTGTTCTCGCTCCTAAGGAAATTATTATCGCTGCTGGTGCGCTAGGCAGCCCCAAGGCAAGCATCACACTAACCATGGGCGGAATCTTGCTAACGGTTTATCCAGCTTCTCATGCTTTCTGGTGTTGGTCCAGCCGACCAGCTGAAGTCGCTCGGTATTCCCGTTGTCGCCGACATCCCACAAATCGGGAAGAACATGTAGGTTACCCAACCTTTTCCCACCAATAAGACCTCTACATCACACAAGTCTGACATATCCAGGTACGACCATCACTTCGCCCTCATGGAATTTGAAGTAACTTCCAACCTCGAAACGCTTTGGCAATACACACAGAACTCAACTTTCAAAGCAATCGCCGAAACAGAATATCGAACCAACAGTAGTGGCCCGCTCGGCGTGCCCAACGGCTCCGCGTTCGCTCTTTCCCGCATTCCAGATGAAGTCTTTGCAGGCACCAATTCTTCTTTCCACACCTCCCTCCCCGCCGACAGGGCTCACTTGATCTTCCAATACTCGAGCTCCACACTTCAGGCTACCACACCCAACGTGAGTATCATTGCACCATTTGTAGCTGTTGCGCAGCCCGAGGCGGCAGGATACATGACGCTTGCTTCGAGCGACTATAGAGATCAGCCATTGATTTATACGAATTACTACGGTTCAGCCGGTACGTATTTACGCCCAGTGGCCTGTTGACATAGCATATCTTGCTGACTCGAACCTTGCGAAGGCGACAAAGCCGCAATTCTCTACGGCTACAAACAGCTCCGCAAAATTGTCGCTGACCCGGCCATTTCACCCGTGCTCATTCGCGAAATATACCCGGGCGCAAATGTCACCTCCGATGCTGACCTCTGGCACGCAATCACTCAGGGGTCGCTGACGTTCCATCACCCAGTAAGTCACACGCTCTCGCGTCCAAATATGATGTGCTAGCTACCCGAGCGTATCAGATGACGCTAATGCTTGCATGCAGCTCGGTACCGTGGCTTTGGGAACTGTGGTAGATGGCAAGACGTGGCGTGTGAAGGGCTTGAAGGGCATCAGGGTGGTGGACAGCTCGACGTTTCCGAACATGCCAACCTGTCACATTATGGCGACTGTGTATGCGTACGCGTACCACGCGGCGCAGTTGATCAAGAAGCAGGATCGATAAGGTCTAGATTGGAATGTGGTTTCGATGCGTAGAAGGTGGGTAGTAATATAGTGTTGACATGGCTGAAGTAACTGGAGTGTTTGATAATCGGCAACTGTGCACAGCGGAAAGAACGTTAGGATGTTGCAATTTGGTGTGCCAGTATATGCACGTGATTGCGTAGAAGCAAAGGATTCATTCGTCATCTTCATTCTTTTCAACGTAAGCTAAATCATGTAATGACCCGCAAATCATTCCTATTTATCTCAACAGAATCTTGCACCTAAAGCTCGGCTTCACAAAAAACACATTTTGCGTTTCCCACTCGCCGCCTTCAAGTTCAAAGTCGAACCGGCGATATAACTGCGGTATCAACTTGGTCAGTTCCAACAGGCTGATGTTCTTGCCTATACAAGTTCGGGAGCCGGCGCCAAACTGTGTAGAAGCAGGAGTCAGTAGGATGACATTGGTGCAAGAGCAGGTGGACACTCACAGTGAAGAGGTTCCTTTCTAAAGGTGCAACCTCTTCCTTAGTTCCCAGCCAGCGCTCCGGTCGGAAGACGTGAGCGTCAGGGCCAAAGATCTCCTCATCGCGATGCAGAACCCATGCGTTCATACCTACGACTGTCTTCACCTCCGATTAGCACAATGGTCCAGTTCGTTAATGACAGTTTTGACTTACGCCCTCGGGAAAGTACGTTCCAGCAATTTCAGCACCACCTGGTGGTACAACCCTGGGCAGCGGCATCCCAACGCCTGGATGTACTCTGAACGTCTCCTTGATTACAGCCTGGAGGTACGGCAAATGATGTGCTTCTGCAAATGTGATAGGATCAGAAATCCTGCCTTTCGAAGTCGCATCATCAATCTCTTCGCGCAGTTTTTTGGCACTACTCGGGTGGCGACATAGATAGTATATGGCAGCGCTCAACGTGAGACCCGTTGTGTCTGAGCCAGCCGCTATGTTCACATTGATAGTGTTGAATACATCGGCATCATCGATCTTGCCTTCAGCACGCAACTCGATGAGTTTCTGGATGAAGTCGCTACGAATGGTGGCCTTGTCTTGTAGGGACGAGTCCTGGCGCTGTGCAAGACAAGCCTTGACATAGTCATTGATGTTTTCGAAAGCACTGCGGCGCCCAAGGGTGTGGTTCAACAGCCCAAGCCAGGCATGTAGCTCATCGAAGAGACACATGCGAGAACTGTAGGCGAGATTCTGGTGGATGGCATCTAGAATGCCTTGGATGTCTCCGCCTGTGCGCATCATACCGAAGGGACCGCCGACCTGAGGGAGTGGGGGTTGTAAGTCTTGTAGTGACCAATGAGGAGCAATAGAACACTTACGGTGAATTCGCCAACAACATCGAACGCATAGAATTGCATCCAGTCTGGAATGTTAATCACCTGACCCGTAGCAGCAAACTTCTCGAATTTGGCCATGAGGGTTGCATTCGAGATGTCGACATATGGTTCGTATGCTACCAGTGAGGTCATGCTAAACAGCGAAGCAACTTTGCGCCTATTGAGCGCATGGCGACGCTCGTCAATGACAGAGAAGATGTCCGCATGTGCATCGTCTGGATGGCCATAGGCACGGTACCAACGGTCTTTGATGAACTTTGATCCATGGCCATAGATCTGTTGTACTGCTTCAGGGCAATTGATGCTGTACCTGTTCGGCGAAATGCGGACAATGGGACCTGCTAACTGTGTTACTGACTAGCGGCCCGTACCGTCGGGTTGACAACGGTCTCGTAGCACTAACCATATTTATCGTGAAGCTTGATGTTGACATGCTCGAAGTGGTTAGCGCGGACTTGGTGCAATTCCCAGAACCGAGTAATGCGAGCCTGCCAGGGACCCGGTACTTTGCGCAGGGGATGCGTCGCTATTCTATACAAGGCGATCAGTGCATACGCAGCAGGGCCGAAGACGAGGAGCAGAAGAAAAGTCATGACGTCAGTGTCATAGCCACTCGGCGTCAGCTTGAGTGGATGCCTTTGAACTTGCAGTGCCACCTGCCACCTCAGGAAAGCCCTTCATATCCCCACACAACGAACGAGCCGTCTGACCGGCGTACGAAGACCGAATTTCCGGCTCGCGTTGTGCGTCAGGTGGGACCGACCGTCGGAGCCCGAACAACAGACCTTTACGAATGGCCGAGGCCATTGTTCCAATAGCAGCATGTGGGGTCTGACGCACAATCAATTGCAAAGGGTTCCCTGGCGGGGTTTTTGTTGTGATGCAGTCCATCACGTGCAGCACGGCCTTAATCACTATGTCCGATATCCTAATGCGGATTGGTGCTTTCAGACGCACGCCTCATCGCTGCAGCTTGCACCACTTTTGAGAATACAAAGGCTCGGCGCTCTTCACAACTTGAGAATCTCCGTCTTACATACTCGATCTTTACTATTACTTATCAAGCAACCATGGCCTCCAAAGTCGTCTTGATTACTGGCGCCAATACTGGCATTGGCTACCAGATTGTTCGCGCCTTGTGCAGCTCTAGTCACGCTTACGACGTGATTGTTGGCGGTCGCTCCCCCGACAAGGTGCAGGACGCCATCAGCGCCGCCCAGAAAGAGTTCCCTGATACCAAGAGCAAGCTTTCCCCGATCCAGGTCGACATCGAGTCCGACGACTCCATCACCAAGGCTTTTGGTGAAGTCAAGTCCAAGTTTGGGAAACTCGACGTTCTTGTGAACAATGCTGGTATGGCCAAGACAACCAAGCATCAGGAAGCTTTACTAACCAAGATCTTGCAGGCGCTCAATTCGACCAGCTCGTGAAGCAAGGCAAGCTTACGGAGCGTGAGGCGTGGAACAAGTCATGGGACGTCAATGTGTCAGGCACCCAGGTCATGACCACCACCTTCATTCCACTCTTGCTTGAGGCTTCCGACCCACGCTTGCTGTTCATCACCTCGGGCACAGCCACTCTCGCTGGCACCGAGAACCAAGACTTGGCCGTCAACAAGTACCCGCCCAAAGGCTGGCCCAAGACTGGTTTCGGTGTCCCGGCGTACCGTAGCGCAAAGACTGGCATGAACATGTTGATGAGGGAGTGGCACAAGACTCTTCACGAAGACGGCGTGAAGGTTTTCGCGATATCGCCTGGCTTTTTAGCGACAGGCTTGGGCGGTAATCCTGAGATGATCAAGAAGATGGGTGCGGGTAATCCTGAGATCGCCGGCCCGTTCATCAGGGCTGTCATCGAGGGAGAGCGGGATGGTGATGTTGGTAAGGCCATTACGAAGGATGGCATTCAGCCCTGGTAGATACTGGACGACTACCACAGCATCAGTATGCTCAAGAATTACGTAATCATGGTGAGAGCAAACGACTCTTCGTGAAATACCACAGCAAGCACATGATATGGCTAGACCTAGGTTCGATGAAGATCAAGTAAAACACATCTACTCCTTCTCCAAGTCCCAGCTCAAGATCGAGCCTTACACAATGGTACTCGCAACATCCACATCACCCATTTGCCCCACTCCCCAGAGCCTCTCTGGCACTGGCGCCGGCGTCTTAACCAAAGGTTGAATCCTCTTCGCCGCCACCAGAAACCTCTTCTTCACGTCCTCCCACTCCCAGCCCAGTCCTTCCCCAACCAGCTTGAAATCTCGCTTGCGAAACTGCCCATCAACAATCACATGCTGCACATCGCCCGCATTCGCATGTAGTATTACCGCTGCAACCGGATCGCTCCAGCCTAGCATATTAGGCGAGTCTCCATTAAATACCACAATGTCTGCCTTTGCACCGACTTGCAGCACGCCAATGTCTGGACGACGCAGCGCAAGACCGCCCTGCCGTGTGGCGAGGAGGAACGCTTGTTCGACTTTCATGGGATTTTGATTCGGAATCAGTCCGGCGTCGAGGGTCTTACGGTAATTCGTATTGCGCACCGTTTGTAGCCAGAGTCGCGCTTGGGATAGCATATCGCCCGAGAACGTGAATGCAGTATCGACGCCGAGTGAGGCTTGTGAGGAAATCAAATGTCCGGTTGTTTGGCCGTGGCCGTAGTGGCATTCGGACTCTGGGGTGATGGAGACGAAAAGGTTGTGTTTGCTAAGTGCAGAGATGTCGCCTGCGGTTAGGTAGGGCGCGTGTGAAAAGATGATAGGAAGGTCGGTGGTGTGCAGGTTCTGCGATGTTATGAGTGTTGGGGATGTGTTGCCTTCTGTTGAGGTATTAGTACAAAATGATTGGAAAGTGATGGCTACTCGGACTTACGTGGCCATGGGCCGGCCATATGATGCATCGTGATGGCTGTGAGATTCATCTTCCTGAACATGTATTAGCACATCTCAGATAGGGGCCAAAAATGTGAGCATACTTGGTGGCGTTTTTGAGATTGTTAAGATGGACTTCAGTATCGGTCAGAAACTCGCCAGCTAGTCCATCCAGAGACAACCCAAGTTGAATTCGCGAAGGCGACGGCTCTTCCGCAATGGAACCAAATGTCTTCCATTGCTGCATCTCCGGAAAACTCGCGTTGTTCGCAGTCACATCGTAGCACCACCAGACCCGCGCACCACTGTCCACAGCAGCTTGGTAGCCCGGCTTCACGACTTCGTTTTTCCAGTTATTGTGCGCATGGTCGACATAAGACGTAACACCAGCATTGAGGCCTTCCAAGTACCCCTCAAGACAGCTTATGTAGACATCATCTGCAGTGAAGGCCTTCGTAGCCGTAGCTGACATTTGACTCAGCCAATCGAAGTATTGCGCAAGAATGATATCCGGCGCCAGAGTTCGAAACACCGACTGCCACATGTGCACGTGTGTATTGACAAATCCAGGTGACACAATCTTTCTCTCGACATCGACTATCTCCGCATCCAGCGGGGTTGATATATCGTCGGCATTCTCCGCAATGGCGGTGATGTGATCACTGACAATGAGTATTGACGCCCTCGGAAGCACTTTTGTAGAATTGGTCGCGTTGTCGAAGGTGATTACTGTGCCGTTTTTGAGAAGTTTGGATGGCATGGTGAAGGGTTTGCGAGGGCCTAGGCAGGGTGGTCGAGTGTAGGAGAGCGTAACGTTCATGCGTCGTGAATGCCTTGCTTGACAGAGCACTTTCACCAGCTATCACGTGGAAGCCAGGGCAAAGAAATTTGAGCGTTATCGTCGGAGCTTCCAGAGAGCGAAGTGCGAGACTGTTCCGATTCCCGAAGATCACCTCACGCCTCGAACCTGTCTCGTGACAACGTGTACTGCATTGAAACTCTTGAGTGATGCAAATACGTCATCTCACTGCTTTACACCTCTTGAAATGCGCACTGTGAGCCCTAATTGACCAGTAAGCTTCTTTCGCTTACTCGGAATCCGGCTGCCGCTGCAGGTACGCGTGCTTTTGTAGAACACGTTAAGCACCAATCGAACAAAAGTGTAGCTCGAAGTCGAGTTGAAGCCCGTTAACAACAAAGTCGCTATTGAAGACCGTCCTTGTCGGTGACATTTGACACGTCTTGCCAACTTCGTCTTGCAACCACCGCTTTGCAAGATACTAGCTGGGATCACTAGATATTATCGTCAGTGAATTATAATAAATGGAAAACCGCATGCTAATGTATATGCACAAGAACACGGAACAACCATCGTGAGCATGGCGCAACAACCAGTGCTGGTACCCACCGCCTCCCTCCATGGCAAAGGCATAGCAATCGAGTTGGCCAAACGTGGCTGTAGCGTAGTCATCAACTATGCCAACAGCAAGAGTGGTGCCGATGAGGTAGTCAAGACAATCGAGTCGCTCGGGAATGGTGCACGAGCAGTGGCCATCCAGGCGGACGTCAGCAAGGTCTGCATCCACCTGTCACACTCGACCTAGTTTATGTTCTGCGATATGCTAATTTGAAGCTCAGGTACCCGAGATTGAGCGCCTCTTCCAAGAAGCGAAGCAGCATTTCGGCCACATCAACATCGTCATGTCCAACTCCGGCACCGAGTCCTTTGACAACACCGAAGACATTACGGAAGCCGCCTTCGATCACGTCTACAGCCTCAATGCACGCGCGCAATTCTTCATCGGTCAGGCTGCATGGAACCACCTTGAGGACAATGGCCGCTTGATCCTCATGAGCTCGATATCTGCCGGCAAGTTGGGAGTCAAAAGGCACGCATTGTATAACTCGAGCAAAATGGCGGTCATTGGCATGGTCAAGGCGTTCGCGACCGACTTTGGGAAGCGGGGGATTACGGTGAATGGGATTGCGCCGGGCGGTGTGTTGAGTGATATGTTTTACCAGAATTGCTGGAATTACATACCAGGTGAGATCCAATCAACGGAAGAAATGAGATTGGGAAGCTCATGTGCTGACGAGGGCGATGTAGGTGCGACGCCAGATTGGCCTCCGCAGAAGCTGGAGGAGTTGACGGCAAAGGCGTGTCCCCTGGGTCGCTGTGCTGTGCCAGAAGACATCGCACGTGTAGTCGCCTTTCTGGCTTCTGAAGATGGTGGCTGGGTCAACGGTAAGTATCGCTGCCCCTTGGTGTAACGTATAAGCCTTGCTGATCGGCGGTTGCAGGTGATGTTATCACTGTCTCTGGTGGCTTTGTATAGCAGGGACAGATTGTTGAGACTTTGAGAAGATAGTAGCAGAATCATTCTCTAGTACACAGCGTGATCGGAGATGAGCGGCAATCATCCAAATGTGGTACGTACAGTATGAGGTAGTGGGCAACCGCTTTCTCTGTAGATATGGTGGTTGAATCAACATCAACGTGTGCTTAGCCATCGATGTGTCATCCACTTGTGATACGCGCGATATTGAGCGGGTAAGCTTCGACCGTGTTTGATCCCATTGCATTTGTGTCTTGATCGTAGCAAAAACCACGGATACGTGCGCACATGCGCCCATGGCAACAGCCTGACCAAATGGGCTAGATCACCAGCTGAGGCTCAAGGTCGTACCATGATGTGCGGGCATCGGATGTATTTTGGCCGCATCGGACTCAGCTCTACCATGTCTGCGTTCGGTGCGTGCGTCCGAGCACGTTACGCACCCAGTGTGTTCGGAGGCCGTGCATCCGAATGCACTTCGCAGCGCCGGGGGACGCACCTCGGCTTACAGCCGCCGTGTACCTCGAGCTCCATTTTGCTTACGATCTCCAAGTGTGACTCCGTTGCGAGGCGTATCGAATGCTGTGTGGCAGTACGCAATTTCTGGAGAAAGT
>TARA_R110002003_G_scaffold131_4_pt1 | contig 31946 bp, 31 predicted proteins | sample TARA_R110002003 | Tara Oceans TARA_R110002003 (sample SAMEA4396441) | marine metagenome | biome: Westerlies Biome; feature: [SRF] surface water layer (ENVO:00010504); material: water (ENVO:00002006), including particulate matter (ENVO:01000060) such as... | depth 5 m | reverse complement strand
CGTCTTCAGAGTACGTTGCGTGTCGTGATTTCCTTATGCTGTGTGAAGTAGTTGGTCTCTGCGAGGAACGTTAATGAATTCGTTGTACTTGCCAGCACCTGTGATTTTCACGAATCTCATATCCGGCACGCTCAACATCGTGCATTCACACCCACCCCCCTGCTAGCACAACTCGTCGTCAGCCCAACCTAAAACTCTCTCACGCTTCCTCCCCAATACTTTCCCTTGCCCGACCAGAATCACTCTACCGCAGCACCACAAACATGAGACAGACCAATCCGACTTTGCTCCCGCAGCACTCGCAGGACATAGTTCTAAACCCAGACCACCTCAAACATGCCCGAACCTCGATTTGGTCAAAGTATCTTCCAGCCCGGCCAGCCCGTCCACCCAGGCCATCCGGACCATCTTGTCTTCGCACCTGCTTACAACCCTCAGTGCGAATGATAACTCTCATTGTACTCGTGCTCATCATAATGATAGGAGCAATCGTCGGCGCCATAGCTGTAGGTCACATTATACAAAGCCAGTACTTTCGAGAAAGCCGAGGAGTGATTTCGCCTCTCCAGCGCCTACCTTGATGCAACGGAGCGTACAGGGCCGCATGTATACCATCGCACAACAATGATAGTGCCGCGTCGAGCTAGTGGCAAATGTGGCAGAGTAGAAAGTAATTGATAGTCGCACAAGATTAAAAACGTGATAGAATAATATGATACCTTGCCTATACCTACAAGCCTCTCAAGAAGAAGCCTTACTCGCCAAACTTTGCTTCACCTCGCCATTCCCCTCAACCCCATTCGTCCCATTCGCCGTCACCCCATTCTGCTGCTTACTCTTGAAGTACTGCGTGAAATCATGCCTAATCTGATGTATCGATTCCGCGACCGACTTTCCCCAGACGGGATCATCAGTCGCCTTCTCACACATCTTGAAGAACTCGTCGCGCTTCTTCTCGAACGCCGGGTCCCATAAGCGATGGAAGTTCTCGCGCGACATGGGGTCGATCATCTCGCGCCACAGCTTGATGCGAATCTCGCTGTACTTGTCGAGAATGTCTTCGTCGAGCTCGTCTTGGTGGATGCCCGTGAAGCAGTCGTACAGCGAGCCGACGTCCGCGAAGCCGCCTGTCAGACCGAGGCCGCCGAAGGGGTTGCAGAGATGGGCGGCGTCGGCGACGAGGATGATTTTGCCGACGCGGAAACTGGGGGCGCAGCGTTGTTGCAGCTTGTACGGGCTCATGCTGATTAGTTTGTACTCGTGTGGCTTGGGATGCCCGGGTAAAATCTGCTCGTAACGTGCAGGCTGCCTTTTGATGATTTCTTCGCGGGACAGACCGGCGTCGTCGCCATAGGTGACGCGCCATAGTCCGTCGTTTGTGATTTTGGCCGCCATGTACCAGTCTACAGGGTGGCAGATGAAGTTTGAGTCCCAGTAGCCGAAACGTTCATCGAAAGGAAGATAGACCTATGTAGTCAGTATTCAGTCTCACGACATGGTCAGAGAAACATACATTGGTGGCCACAATTTGTTTGTCCAGTGTCTCTCCTGGATATTCTTTGCCAAACAAGGCTGTCCTCACACCACTCGCTGCACCATCTGCGCCGACCAGGTAGTCTCCCGTAATCCTCTTTGTTTGACCGTCCTGTGTCTCTACAATGGCAATGGCACCGTTCGAATCCTGGTCTACGCCGACCAATTTGTGGCCCCACAGAATCTCGGTATTGGGGTAGCTTTCAAAATGGCGTATGATGAGTGGTCCGAGTCGATCCAAGGGCAAAACAACCATTGAGTACTTTGAATCTTCTGGTTCTCGTCCCATACCTGCTAGGAAAGTGGTGTCCTGCAGTCGCCAGCAGACACCTTTAGGCGTCATTCCCACCTTCCGCACATCGTCGATGATGCCGGCGCGGTGAAAGTCGAATACTGCCGAAGGGGCATAATGAGCCGCACGTGGGTTGTCGTTGACCTTGGTGTCGGCGTCAAGTATGGTGACTTTGATACCCAGGTTGCGTGCAAGTAGTACACCGAGCAAGAGGCCTGATGGACCCGCGCCGACAATCACGACCTGGTCACATCAGCCAGGTGCTCTGCTGTGACGAAATCAAGACTCACATGGTTGATCTTCGGCATGTTGAAACTTTAGACTGCTGCTGTCGGTGCTTTCTCCAGGGTCAATCGTGCATGATCAAATCCATGGATCTGATGCTTAAGATGACATCTCGTTCAAGGTGGGGCTCCAAGCTACCCCTTGGGGCGCGATCCTCTCTCCATGCTCGCCCCAGCCAGAAGACCTCCCGCAGTAGCCACACTGCGGGGAAGGAGCTGCCCCACATCAACCTCGGCGACGGGCTATGGTATGACCGGGCCCGGCAGATTCAAGTTGGTGCACGTGACTGAAGCTTAGTCATCGCTGGTTGTGGAGGAACAAAGACAGGCGACGATGGGATCGAGGAGGTGGGATGGTGGGATGCCAACTGGTGGTGGTGTCGGAGGAGCGATGACGTAGGAGATTGAGCACGTGTCTCGGCGACTTTCGCGCGTTCCGCATGCGGTGGGTCTCGTCATTGTGCTCAGCACCACATCTCCCGAGCTCGTCCTCGCCGTCTCCTCAATTGCTAGGACGAGAGCAGATACTGCACAATATTCTTTGATGCATTCAGGAGACGGTGATCGGGACGAGTCGCAGAACCGGCGGCGCAGATGGCGATGCAGAACCATATTCTATTTCTGGTCGGTCAGTTCCAAAGGCACGCATAAGGTCATTCAGACATGCGACACGGTCAAGCCTCGTGCACAGGTACGCCAGCTAGACGCGGACATATGACGGTGGCACCCAAAACAGTCGCCTGCTCGTGTCGGAACTGTTGGGATGGCGCTCGACCGCCGAGAAATAAGCTTTTTCACCCATCCAGGGTTTTCAGCCTCTTGCCGCCACCATCTCAACCACGACAAACAGACCACTATATGCAACTCATCTACCAGTACCAGTCAATCCATCACACCCAGCAGATTCCGCTTGGGTTGGATTCGCCGCTGCTTGCCGTGACTCAGGCAGTGCCATGGAGTTACGCGCTGTTGGTTCTCAATCACAATCCTGCATCCAACTCATTCTTCCAAGCTTATCGTTCGCCTGCTCTGCACGATGCCCCCTTGATGCTCACTATTGGCGAACGCGCAAACAGAGGCTTGGACGACCCAGTTGTACCCACTCTCTGCTTATCTCGGATTCCCTCAACGAGCGCAAACTAAACCCTTGCAACACCATGTCCACTTTTCTGTCGCGCCCGCTGCCGAGCAAGGAATGGACTGCCGCAAATCCTGTGCGTATCCGGGATGCTGTCTCCTGAGTGTGTCGTCAGTCAAGAACCTCATCTCCTTTTGTTTTCTTGAGGATTGATATTGCTGCGAATTGCTGATTTCGCTCAATCGCGGCCGTAAGTTGTCACCGAAAACTCTTCTCTCGGCGAACATACGGCATTCTTATCTTCGACAACACTCCGGTAGAACTGCAACACTACGGCGTCGGACCTCGCGGCACCTTAAAATACCTTGACGCCATAACAGCCACTCCCGCGCTGCAGGGAGCAGGCGGCGCTAGAAGTTCGGCTTCGTTTGGTGCTTTTCGTGATTTTTGGCGTTCCCGAACAGTCAATGTTCCCTGCAACAACTGCTCCACCACCGCTTTGTTCAAGCTGACGAAGGTCCATTCGAACATTCTGGCCACCTCAAATGGGATACGAAAATTGGGTCCCTTAGCGCCACAACAGATTTCCAGTCTTCTATCAGTCGCCTGCATCTAGGAGAGGTACGCGTGTAACTCATCCGCACTACGCTACTGTACTCTTATCAATCCCACGTCGCAGAAGGTCATCGTCTCCTTACCACCATTCCGTCATCGCCATTCTACAGCAAAATTTATTTCCTCCTCGAAAATCCTGTCGCTACTGTTCACTTCGACCACAGTCAATTTTGATTGCACAAGGCTACTCTATGAACCAAGAAGCATAATTGTTGCGTCCAAGGACCCACTGATACCCGACATCGCATTCAATCTCAAGGCCATTGCATTTACGCTACGCTTCGGAAATCTCCCGCTAGGCACTGGAACCGGCGCGAGACTTGTCACTAGCAGCCAGTTGCATTCCAGACGACAGTTACACGTGCTTCCCCTAGTTCTCGAGGCAGCAAGCCTCCGTGCCAAGGAAGGGCTTCGACCACGGGAATAGGCGATCTTATCGCACACTCTTGGTGTTGCTAGGCATTATAATATCAAGATGGACCCGTTCCAGGATGCTGGGCAATTTCATTCACATTCACACTCCGACCCCGACCCCGACCCCGACGACATGTCGTCCACCCCTGGGGCTGGACGCAAGCGTGTAGGTTTCACATCAGATGCCCCACGCCCATTCTCAACGGTGTCACCTGATGACCCAGACACTGGATCTGGTGGTCATAACACGCCTCTTCACAGACCCGATGTCACACAAGATGAGCTTCAAAAGATGCGAGAGTCTATCCGACTAGCTCTCGGTGAAGAAAATCCCCAGGACTCCCCTGGACCTGCTAGCGTACCTCGCGATGTACAGAAACCACGACCAGCAATACGCAAGGGACCTCGGACGCCTCCTGAATTTTACCTCAACGATCAGCCAAATCCGTATGAGGATGACACGGAAACTCAACCCTCGTTCGTTGCAGGTCTGAAGCAGCGATCTGGTCTCAAAGCCCAACGGCGCGCCGCCAAACTATCAAAGTCTGTCGGCACGTACTCCGCCCCAGTCAGTCGTCGCAACTCAAAAGAATTCGTGTCCCCACCTGTGGAGCTGCATACCATGGCCAGAACCTATGACTCGGTTGGAGAAACGACCGATGAGGATGATGACCCCCAATTTATGAAGCGTGCATCGATGCTTTTGCGCCAGCACACAATACGTACCGCTGAACAAGGTTCCATAAGTCCGGAGGATCTTTATCACACGGATGCACCACTCCGGTCTGGACAGGTAACACCAGATACTATTGAGGTTGAGGATGAGCGAGTGTCACGCCCAACGAAGTACCGAACAGGCGTGCTTGGGACACTTTTGAGGGCGTCCAGTACTGCTCAAGGTCCTATTTCGGCTGGTCGACAACCTTCAAGGCCTAGTTATCTCCGTACACTGAGTACTGGGTCGCTCAGTGGAGCTTCCACGGCTGCCAATTCTCCACACCCGTCACCACCTTCATCTGGCTACAGTACCCCTCGAGCCGGAAAACCTTGGTTCGCACGCCATCACAACACCCAGTCGGCAACATCAATTTCTACGCTAGTGGGATCATCAGCATACAGTCTCGCGACACCTGCACAGAAAGAAGTCGGCCATGAGGCTGGCGAGCAATACAAGAAGAGCCGCCCGCCAATGGGCAAGCGATCGAAGTCGGACGAAGCCATCCTTCCATTCAAGAAGGCGAAGCGCCGAGATGACGAAATCAAGATCAAGATCCACCTCGCCGGTACGCTCGCACGTCAGAACTACCTACGCAAGCTGTGCAAGGCCCTCATGATGTATGGGGCACCCACTCATCGGTTGGAGGAGTACCTTGCCATGTCAGCCCGTGTCCTGGAAATCGAGGCTCAGTTCCTCTACATGCCCGGCTGCATGATTATTGCGTTCGACGATTCCTCAGTACACACTAGCGAGGTCAAGCTCGTCCGGACAAGTCAGGGTGTCGATCTTGGCAAGCTGCGCGACGTTCACGAGATCTACAAAGATGTCGTGCACGATCGTATTGGTGTCGAAGAGGCCACGCCTCGTCTCGATGCCATCATGGGACGCAAAGACAAGTTCAAGCCTTGGATAAGAGTGCTTGTGTATGGACTCGCGTCAGTTACTGTTGGCCCGTTCGCATTCCAAGCTCGCTTCATCGACCTACCATTCTGCTTCTTACTGGGCTGCATTATAGGATGGTTACAGCTGATAGTAGCACCTGGCAACGACCTTATCAGCAACGTTTTCGAGATTGGCGCTTCCGTCATAACGAGCTTTGCTGCACGAGCTCTTGGATCCATTCGGGGTAGTGATGGTAAGGAGATCTTTTGCTTCAGTGCTATGGCTCAGTCTTCCATCGCTCTCATCCTTCCCGGCTTCATGGTCCTGTGTGCATCACTGGAGCTGCAAAGTAGGCACATCGTTGCCGGTTCCGTGCGCATGGTCTATGCCATCATATACTCGCTGTTCCTCGGCTTTGGAATTACTATAGGGACCGTCTTATATGGCATGATGGATAAGAACGCCACATCTCGAACCTCGTGTCACAATCCCATGTCGACAAACTTCTACTATCTCTTTGTACCAGGATTCGCACTCTGCTTGATGGTCGTCAACCAGGCCAAATACAAGCAAATGCCCTCGATGACCGTCATCGCTTTCATTGGCTGGGTCGTCAACTTCCACAGCTCGACATACTTCAAGAGCAACGCACAAGTCAGCAACACCCTTGGCGCACTTGCCATTGGTATCGCAGCCAACATCCACGCACGTTTCGGCAGACACGTAGAAAACTGGAGTCTGGGCTTCTGGGAGAATCGACTGCGTCCGCACTTCGTCAAGGTGCGGAAGTTGTACCGCAGACAGCGCCATGGGCCTCGCCATCCAGCCAAGCTCGAACGCTCTGCTTACGATCCGACGCGAAGCAGCAGCGTACCGACATCGCGAGCGAGCTCCGTCAGCGACTTCGTCCCGCACACGCGAAAAATCGGATACGGCCTCGCCGCAGCCGCCATGCTGCCCGCGATTTTCGTCCAGGTGCCATCCGGTCTATCTGTCCAGGGCTCGCTCGTGTCAGGCCTCCAATCTGCAGACCAGATTGTTCGCAACAGTACAACAAACGCCACCACCATCAGCGCCGCCGACATCGGCAGCAGCAACACTATCAACAGCATCGCACTTAATGTTGGGTTTAGCGTCGTCCAGATTGCCATTGGCATCACAGTAGGATTGTTTCTGGCTGCACTTATCGTGTATCCATTGGGTAAGAGGAGGAGCGGATTGTTCAGTTTCTAGAAAGATTCTCAGCGTAAAAGCGGCATTGACTTGCATGGCATGGCGTTTAGCATTTACTTTGGGCATTTACAGGCATTTGAGCGACTTTTTCGGAGATTTTAGATACACGATCACTACTATGATATACGCCCCATGAGGCTGCGCTTGTTCTTTGGCATAACCCACTTCTTGGTCCTTATCTTGCAGAGTCTACTTTTGCCAATGACGGTGCTCGTGGCGCACTTGAACTCATCCAAGCTACTTGGTCCTTAAGAATAGGGCCGCAAAGATCCTTGCCCAACGCGTATCGCATTTTATGATGTATTAGCCATGTCCTGACATGACACACAAATCCACACACCAAACCCAAACACCTTTACAATCGCGATATGTTCATTCACACACTAGCCATCTCCTCACCTTCGTCCTCATCAGCCATCTTCAGAATCCCGTCGCCGACAACCCAACTCGCCATCCAATTCCATTGGACCACGACTACCCAGCCTAAAGCCAACCCAGCACCTCCACATATCCTCCCATCCAAACACTCTTCTGAAATCCGCCTTGCGTGTCTCACTCCCTCCACCACCCAGCGCCATGTGGATGGGTGTACGTGCTGTACTGAGTTTGATTGCGTAGAGCTCTAGACGAAGCTTGCTGGGCTTGGAATGGAGCTGGGGGTCCTGGGCGGAATAGGATTAGGATTGACTTGATAGTCGCGGAGGAGAATAACATAAGGTATGATAGGATAGGAATGTAAGGATGGAAGTATTTAGCCGAATGAATCGTACTACGATGGGCGCTTTTGGTTGATGAGCGTGCAGCTGGGTGAGGCAGTAACGGGCATGATGTAGATATTGATGGCGAGCGAGGCGGCGAGGTAGGGGTTCCAGGTAATGAAGGTGCGTTGGTTGGCGAGGAGCGCTTTTGCTCTGGTTGGGGGAGGTGATGCCGTCGTCATGTTGGATGGACATTCCCAGGCACGAACAGGGTCCGGTGTGGGATATCATTGTGCTGCGTGTTCTGTCGGCATGGGATGATAGAGGAGAGAGGGCATGTTAGCGTGATGCTATCTCAGTGTTGTAGCGCAGCGAGCGGCTTGTTCATCCCAACGGTCATAGTAACAATTGTCGAGAGTTGAAGCGAAGCGAGACAGGTGCCGTTGAGCAATGATGGAATTGCTGATAACTTATCCAATCTAAGAACAACAAACCCAAGCATCAATAAGAAAGTCAGAGAGAAACATGTAAGAATACTCCTCGGGCAAGCCGCTGCTTGTGAGATTTATCGTTGTCCTAAAGCCGGTTTTCTCATCGTTCAGAGTAGTCCACAGTATCTCCGTATGGCTCCCAGTAGTGACTGTCCAGCGCCTCATCACTTCCGCACACCTCGTAACCGTGCTCGTTGATTCGATTGAAGGCACCGTGTTGTCGGAAGCAGTACAAACACAGCGGACACTCCGACGACTCATCTCCGTGTATTTTCTTGTAGATTGAGACCCCGATGTCGACAAGATGAAGTGACCTTGCATAGATGGGTGTCTCGGCAGGCTCTGGACTCTCGTCCCGCTCGATCGCGGATGGTCTATGTGTGGTCGATCGTGCCGGTGTTATCGGGATCACTGGTACGCCTTGCGGGCCGACAGCTTCAGGCCGTAATGACGATAACTTGGGCAACGAGCCTGTCTCGACGGCGCCCACTGCTAGAGGTGGCGCCGGAGGCCTTTCAGTGAAGGCCGAGTTGTTCATCAAGGGTCGGCTGTCGCCGCCAATGCTGTACCTCCCGGGAGAGCGTACGTTGGATGGTGCCATTGTCCTCCTCCCGGTGGCGGGCAAAGTCTGTGTTCGCATCTTCTTGGAGAGCATCTCAGGTGATGAGGAGCCGTCATACGATCTTTTGACCGCTGTAACGCTTGTCAGCATCTGTGTGCACACAAGTAGAGGAGTGACTGACGACTCGGCCTCCGCGGCGCTCGAGGCGTGCCTGGACCCGCATTGGACGTCAGTGTTGTATTTGTTGACGTCGCCGACAAGGCTGAAGTCGGCGGCGAGCAAGGAGACGGGGTCGCAGAAATGTCGGACTCGACGTCGCTAAAGATTGGAGGGGATTTCAGTGGCGCCGAATCGTCAGGACCTGGAGAAGACGCTCTGGTGACAGTCGTTGACGTTGGGAGTCGCAAGGAACCAACAGTAGGTCTCATACGAACCGTCCTTGCATCGCGAGATATTGCAGAGGGCGTCTCACCTCTTGGGAGCATGCCACCCGTGGGGTTTGGGACCGCATTGGGGCTGGCGGCCGCGGAGCTTTTAGTTGTGGATGAAGAGGGAGCATTGTAGCGCGGCATTTGTAGGTGCAGTACTGGCCTGGTGGGAGGCGACGTGCTATCATTGCTACTGATCGAGGTCCTGCGCAGTCTTGCCTCGTCCGCTGCTCTTAGTTTGTCGCGCATTTCTTGCGCCACAGATGTGCCACCAACCCAGACGGAGGCGCTGCGTCGACGACTGCCATTGGTGCTGGCAGCGGGAACGGCCGTGGCTTGAGGAACAGATTGAGTGCGGAGGATGGTTGGTGTTCCTGAGGCCCTGGCCTCTTCGAGCAGCTGTTGGAGGAAGGGCACGGATGGCCCGTGGAATCCAAGAGGAGTGCCGCCGGGCCGTTGAGTGGGAGTAGTCATGCTCGGGTAGGATGCTCATACAATACAAATTGTAAGCGATGCAAAGTAGTTCATGGGTGAAGCAAAATGTCCGGGTGATGGAATGAGGATAGGAGATGAGGAAGTCGAGAGACTGAAATGCGCTGGTCAAGAGTGGGAGGCATGGCTTGAGGTGGGGAAAGAGCTGGCGGTGTGTAAAGCAAGAGGGCAAGCACGAGTCACCCGCAGCTTCTGAAGTGATGAAGAGGAAGGCACCACCATGGTTGCAATCGTGACGGACGGCGAATGATGGAAGAGAGTGAGAAGCAGAAACCGAGTCGTCATCATGAATTGCTGGCGATGAGACGCCATGTAGCTCTCACCTGATATGGTATACTAGATGCCTCATTCTATCATGCAGAGGCTAGTCCATTGCGCCGAATCGTGTCGTCTAGTGCTCATTGTTCTCATGACTCGGACATCTCGGTGTCGACAGCCTTGGCCAGGCCGTGCTCTTTCAGCAAAGCATCGATCTCGTCTGCGCCCCAGAGATGGTGGTAGATCTTGCCCGTCTTGGTCTTGCCTACTGTCGCAAACTCAACTGTATCATGTCAGCCATAAATATGATGCAGTAAAGCGGTGAACGTACTCTTCTCGCTGCTAAGCTTGGTGGAGTCCATTGTCTTGCTGAGCACCTTCACCGCGAGCCCACATGCCTCCTTCAAGTCGCACTCCTCCTTGTAGTCCTGCTTCAGCAAGCTCTGTGCCGAGGCGTTGTTCGCGCCAACACTGGTCGCCTTCCAGCCGCCGTAGTTGCCACTAGGATTGCTCTGGTACAGCTGGAACTGTCGCTGCGGATCCCACCCTGCGTAGATGAAGGACACACCAAAGGGCCGCAGACCACCGTGTTGCGTGTATCCTTGCTTCAGATCGCATAGACGGCGGACGAGCTGCTCACAGGGAATATCTTCGTTGTAGGTGAGGAGGTAGCGCTGTGCGGCTTGACGGGCGTAGTTGATGAGGATGTTGGCATCGGCGGTCATGCCTGCTACGGCGCAGATCATGTTGCTGGGTCCGTATTAGCACCCTCGTAGCTTAAGATCATGGCAAGGACGCACTCGTTGAGGATGTACAGCTTCTCGGCTGATGTGTCCTGCTCCAACAGCTTGCTAGTCACCTTCCTCTCCGCCGCGAGCACGATGCCATCCTGCGCTAATATACCGAGGGCAGTTCCTGCGTGCGAGATGGCTTCGAGGGCATATTCGACTTGGTACAGGCGGCCTTCTGGCGAGAAGATGGTCGTCTGCGCTTGTTGTTAGCTGCAGTACCTAGCATCTGCGGTTGTGGTAATGACGTACTCGAGAATCGTATCTCCGTGACATGGTTGCTGTCTATTCCTCAGATCCGAAGACAGCGTGGGTATGTACTGGGAGAAGAGAAGGTCGTGATTGTCTGTGGGGAGCTGGCCGTGTTGTCGAGCTCCAGGCACAGCTCCTACGCGTCGGCGGTCGCAAGTCTTGGCACCGATCACTTTTTGAACCGCCGCAACCAACACCAGCAACTTCAATCCACAACCTGTAATCACGGGACTTTCAATCGCTAAGAGGGGGTGAGTGGGAGCGCCATGTCTGACATACCCGTGCGACCACCCGCGCCCGCTCCGCCGCTTCCTGCTGGCTGGACAGAGCACAAGGCGCCGACCGGTAGCTCTAGCTCGCACTGCGTTATATGCCATAGCTGACTGTTGCAGGGCATATTTATTACTACAACAAAGAGACCAAGAAGTCGACATATACGCGACCCACAGCCGATACTCCACAGTTCCAGCCGACTCCGCAGCCTTCGTTAGGGCCCTTGGACGGCAGCTACCAATCCCAGCCCACACCAGACACCTTCAATCCACAGCGGCAGATACAGGACCTGATATTTGGAAGTGCACCGCAGCAATTCCCTCAACAGATTGGCGGTCAGCAGCATGCGAGAGGCGGACACCGAGGCGGATTCCGTGGTGGCCATCACAACTTCCAAGAGAGGCGAAGGGAAAAGGACGACAGGCCGAAGCATCGTCAAGACATACCAAATTGTGCGCCATGGGTGTTGGTGAGAACCAAGTTCGGGCGTAGATTCGTGTGGAACAAGGACACCAACGAAAGCTTCTGGAAATTTCCGCCCGATGTGATGCTTGCGGTCGTGGAGTTCGATCGCAAGGAGCGGGAGAAGAGGGAGCGCAAAGAACGTGGCGAACCGAGCGACGCGGAGGAGGATGACGCCATGGCAGAGATTGAGGCGGAGCTCGCAGCAGCCGAGGAGGAAGTCGAAGTTGTCGAAGTTGACGGCGAGGCGGGTATGGAGGACGAGGAAGAGTACGAGGAGGTTGAAGTCACCGACGACGAGGGCGAAGAAGCCAGCAATGCGCCAAAGCGACAACGCACGGATGGGCCTAGTGGCCACCAACAACTAGACAACGAAGACGACGATTTGGCATGGCAACTTGCCCAGATGGAAGCAATGGAAGCGGAAGGTGGAGAGGAAGAGGAATACTATGAAGACGAGGAACCTGTTCTGAGCGAGGAAGACTGCAAAACGCTCTTCAAGGAGCTGCTAGACGACAAGCGAGTAAGTCCATACACACCATGGGACAAGATCTTGGAGGACGGCGTCCTGTACGACGACGACCGGTACAAGGCGCTGCCAAACATGGCCGCGCGCAAAGAATGCTTCAACGAGTGGTCACGAGAGAAGATGCAGTACCTCAAAGAAGAGAAGGCAAAGCAGCAGAAGCGCGATCCTAAGATACCCTACCTAGCCCTCCTCGACCGACATGCCACTCCGAAGCTATACTGGCCCGAGTTCAGGCGCAAGTACAAAAAAGAACCCGAGATGAAGGACGGTAAGCTCTCCGACAAAGACAAGGAAAAGCTATACCGCGACCACATCAAGAGATTAAGCATGCGATCATCCGAGCTCAAGTCCGACCTATCAGCACTCCTAAGAGCGCAGCCCCTCGTCGCGCTCAACCGGTCTACCACGCTCGACACCCTGCCCTCCGCAGTATTAACAGACCTCCGCTACATCTCGCTCCCACCATCCACCCGCACCTCCCTCATCGAGACCTACATCTCCACCCTCCCACCTGCGCCCGAAGGCGCCGTCCTCTCCATCGAAGAAGAAGCGCACCGCGCAAAGCAATGGGCCGAACGAGAGCGGCGAGAACGCGCCCTCGCCGATCGCGAACAACGCGTCCGCGACGAAAAGCGCAGGCATGAACGAGACCTCGCGTACGGCAAGGGCCGATTGCGCGAGGAAGAGGCTGAGATTGAGCGCGCGATGAATGTAGGCAAGCAAGGCCTCAAGGCACATTTAGATACGTAGATACCCCAAATCTTGCCGTTTTCGCATGTTCTCGTTGCTAGAATTCCAGGCTGAGCCTCAGCTGGCGCTTCATCGGAAGAACCACTGCTGATGCATCCTGTGATGCTGCAACTATCATGGCATCCACGATATCTTTCGGCTACCCGAATGCAGGCTTCTAAGCGGGCATGGTTAAGGGCTCGGTGAGCACCACCTTCTTCCCTCCGCCTGGTAAGTTGCTGAACAGCGCAAGCAGGGTCTAAGAAGGCGCTAACAGTAGCCCTACCAAAGAACGTGGCAAATCTCATTCGACTATATACTGCTGGCAACTCGAGAAATAGAAGCAGAAGTGCATTAGCAATCTTTGCGCTCCATTTCCGACAGGCGAGCATAAGAATTGTGACCCAATCCCTTTTCAATTCCCAACTCTGGTGCATCAGACAGAATGGGGCGATCAGCACTGCAATTTGTCAGCACCACCCCAACAGCATTCCTCATGCATTGGGAATTTAAGTCGCCTTGAAGTTGGGTCGATCTTATAAAACATGACTCTCGCTTCAGAACATCCAATACGGACAGTTATCATGCCAACATCCAAAGCTATCCACCCTTTCAAGCTCTCAATCCCTTCATCCACTCTCGATGACCTGCAAACGCGTCTTCGGTTGACCCGCTGGCCAGACAAGGAGACAGTTACCGACTGGTCTCAGGGCGTCCCCCTTGCAACAATTAAAGAGCTTTGCGAGTATTGGCAGACAAAATACGACTGGTGGCGCTGTGAAGGACTGCTCAACTCGTATCCTCAGTTCACGACGACCATTGACGGCGTGGAGATATATTTCCTACACATCCGGTCAAAGCACGAGGACGCTCTTCCCATTATCCTTACCCATGGCTGGCCCGGCTCATTTCTAGAATTCAGACATGTAATCGCCAAGCTCGTCGACCCCGAGTCTCACGGCGGCTCTCCCAAGGACGCATTCCATCTAGTCGTCCCCGCACTCCCTGGCTACGCCTTCTCCAGCAAGCCGACGGAGCGAGGCTGGGATTACCGCCGCACCGCACGTGCATGGGCTGAGTTAATGCAACGATTGGGCTATGCAGACAGCGGATGGGTCGCGCAAGGCGGCGACTGGGGCGCGCACGTGGCCGCCAGCCTGGGTCACCAAGCACCAAAGGGGCTAAAGAGCGTTCATATGAACTCGATATTCCTTGAGCCCAAGGTAAAATTCCGCTCTAACGTACCTGGCTGGGCAAGACATGTGCTAATCTACGTTGCAGAAAGAGGCTCAAATACCATGCCAAGATAAGACGGGCGTAGAACGAGCCATGCATCTCGACCGCCAGCGGGACGCGGGACATTACGGCTACTACGTCCAGCAGTCCACGCGACCGCAGACCGTTGGCTACGGGCTCGCCGACTCGCCGACCGCGCAGGCTGCCTGGATCTACGAAAAACTGAGCGCCTGGTCCCACCACGCTGGAAACGTGGAGACGGTGTTCAGTAAAGACGAGATGCTCGACACGATCATGCTGTACTGGCTCTCTAACTCTGCAACATCATCAGCTCGGTATTATTGGGAGTGCGAGTTCGACTCCACCGCGTGGCCGATTGAGATCCCGGTTGGCGTGAGCTGGTTCCCGGGCGATACGACGTATGGCCCGAGGGAATGGTGCGAAAGGTACTACAGGAACATTGTGCATTGGAAGGAGATGGACACAGGGGGACACTTTGCGGCGTGGGAGGTACCAGACCTCTTTGTTGCGGAGATATGCGAGTGGGCAAGCAAAATTAGGTGATGGGGCATCAAGCATGCTCTTGATGTGGGTACACGAATTTATGAGCTGCATATGGCTCTCAGTCGAGTCGGATTCGCTGCTTGTAGAATCGACCAAATACGCACGCTGTGGGCAGTGATGTAATGTTTGTGATTATCTGTTTCGTTTTGTTTTATCTGAGTTTAGGGTAGTGTAGAGATCGTTCAGGAGAACTAGGAAGTTATGTGCAAATAATATCGTCGAACTGCAGGGTTCGTACGCAGCAGTACCCCGAATAACCAGCCTACACAGCAATCGCTTTCCTGCTCTACTACAACAGGAAGAAATCTCTGTTTTAGGAATAATGTCTTTGTGTTCCTGTGCGTATGGCAGGACTATGAAGTATGCTTCAGAAGAAAGTATTTTCTCGTTACGTTTCAACGTAGTCTATGCTTTCGCGCCATGCGCGCTTCACACTAGCCAAGACAAGTTCTTCAAAAGTCCGATTACACACTATGAAAATACGGTAACTAAACAGCATAACGGCATAAGAAAACACGACCCAGCCATCATCACCCTCTCACCCCCTCAAACAACAGCTTACAAGAAAAACGCAGCGGCGACACCTAGAACCGCAACAATCCCACCGGCCTGTACGCTAGCCGCCGCACCCGTGAACACAGGAGGCGTGTAGCCAGTCTTGCTTGGTGTAGGCTTAACGCCCGTTCCGACACTGATGCTAGACACAGTGCCGTTGTTCTTATTTCCATACACCGGCGCGCTCGGGACCGCAGGCCTGCTCATTACCGGCGAGGACTTCGGAGCCTCGGGCACAAGCGGCTTGCTAACAGCCGGGGGCGTCGACTTGGGCGCCTCTGGGACCACAGGCTTGGAGCTGGGCTTATCGCCGTAAACAGGGGGCTGGGACTGTGGGGGCACGGGGACGGGGGACTTGGTCAGCGTGATGATCTTGGTCTGGTAGACCTTGGTCGTGGTGGTGGTGGCCTTGCAGTCGGAGCCGTTGCAGGTGGGCTTGTTCGGCACGGCTGGAGTGGGCGTGGATTTGGACAGGTCGCACTTTGTGCAGGGGACGGTGACGGTGACGGTTTTGGGGCCGTTGCCGCAGCCAGACTGGCACACCTTGGTGGTCACGTCCCAGCCGTAGGTAGGCGGGTTGTTGGGCTTTCCTGGCGTGGGAACGGCGGGCGTGGTGGTTGGGCAGTAAGTCACGGCGAAGGTGGTTGTCTTGGTGATGTAGCCAGTCTCGCAGATGTCGACGTAGGTGGTCGTGTAGGTGGTGGTGATGGTGGTTTTGGAGACGGGAGGCTGATTGTAGTCGTTATAGACGGGCTTGGAGGTTGTGGGTGGGTAGATTGGAGTCACGGGAGTGAACTCGGGAAGGTACGGGTAGTCGTTCTTGACGGACGAGCTAACTGGGTAAGATGGGTAGTCGCCATAAACAGGAACCGAGTTGGGATAGACGGGGTATCCGGGAGTAGTCGAGGCGCCCTTGGTGCTTGAGGTAGTGCAAGGAGTGCTCTTGGGCGGGACCGGTGTGGAGTACGCATCGCCACCGTAAACAGGCACTGATGAAGATCCGCCGTAGGCCGGGACAGAGTATGAAATGGGCGCACTGAAGTTGCCGTAGTAGTGAACTGACGCGCTGGAGCTGGAGCTGGAGCTTCCGGGATAGACAGGAGCAGAGGACGATGGGTAGACAGGGGCAGAGGACGACGCGTAGACAGGAGCAGAGGACGACGGGTAGGCAGCACTCGAGGACTGGCCGGGTGGGTAGTAGACGGAGCTGCTATGCGCATCGCTGGACGAAGAATCTTGTCCCACCGAGGTCGAGGAATGCACATCAGATGAGACGGAAGCAGATGGAGTGCTGATGACATGGACCGAGGAGGACGAGTGAACATCCGAGCTCACCTGAGAAGAGACGGAGATGTGGTCCGAAGACGAGGCCGAGGAGGAGACGTGGACGCTGGAGCTTGAAGCATGGCTCGCGCTGCTGGTAACGTGGGCAGAGCTGCTAGCCTTGGTGCTGGACGCGGACGAGCTGGCCTTGGTGGTGGAAGCGGAGGAGCTGACCTTTGTGCTGCTGGACGCCTTGCTTGAGCTAACCTTGGTGCTGCTTGACACCTTGCTTGAGGTCTTGGACATGGAGGAAGACGCAGAGCTGGAGACCGATTTCTTCGAGTATGTCTTGAAGCTGGAGATCTTCCAGAACTGGTTGGCAAACACCTTGGGGTTCTCGGCAACATACTTCTTGCACGAATCGACGGCGTTGAGAGCATTGCCAGCAGCATCCTTCTGCATGGGGCAGCCAGATGCGGCGTAGGCATTTCCAGCCCAGTCGCCACAGAAGTTGTTGGTGAAGACGAAGCGCTGGTCCTTGAAACGCTCGTCGATGTTGCAGTCGCCCTTGAAGTTTGCAGCGGGCGTGCCGAACTCAGAAGTGTCAACGTTGCCAGATCCGATAGACTTGGGTGCGGTTCCTCGAGGGAAGAACCACATCTTGATGGCATCGCTGTCCCAGTCCATCACGTAGTGACCACCTTGGTTTGCGTTGAAGCCGGGACCGAAGGAGTTTGTGCGGCCGTCGTTGATGTCGCAGCCAGAAGAACCATTGGGACCGTTGAGTGCGCAGTCTGTTCCGCCCTGAGTGGCAGTTTGGCCAAGGCCACTGACCTTGCAATCTGTGTCGGTGTGGAGAACGTACCTTGTACATGTCAATCTGTAAGCTCCAAGTGCATTGAATGTCCTGTACTTACTTGTTGGCCTTGTTGTCGTTGACGCCCTCGATGATGTCGATCTGTAGTATCGTTAGCCAATTGTCTTCGACTGATCTTGTCCAATCTAGCACGCACCTCTCCCTTTACGGGCCATGGCTCTTGCCCAAGAGACCAGAAGGCAGGCCACATGCCACACACGCCGGGCATGGCCTTGACGTCGAGCACAAAGAGGCCGTGATTATAGTTCTTCTTTCCCTCAAGGCGGACGGACTTGCGTCCTGGCATCTTCTTGTAGTCGAGGGTCTCGGTGCTGTCAACACCAAACATAACATCGTCACCCTCGACCTTGTATAGCTTGCTCGACTTAGCGACGCCTTCTGTGACATAGTTCACGAAGCCATTGTTGAGATCGTATGTCTCGAACTTGAACGCATCCAGCCAATTCTTGCCAGTGAATGACTCGGATTGAGAGTACTGGGTGGCGACAGCAGTGCTGGAAAGAGCAGACAGGATAGTGCCAACGCTCCAAAAGAGTGACGAGGAAGGCATGGTGAGTATTAAGTAATAACGAGTGACTGTATTAGGTATAACGAATAAACAAAGAGGGAGTGGACGGCTGTAGGAGCCACGAACAAACTGCAAAAAGTCGTTAGGAAGCAAAAGCGACAGTATGAGGGTAGTACTCCTGTTTTATCCTCCTGGCCCCTGTTGCGCCCATAATCCGTACTGGAGCTATTCATTGTTTTTCGCTAGTAACATCTGTGCCTGGTTAGTGACAGCCCTATTGCCCGGACACGCAAGCCATGTGCGGACGTGAACCAACAATGTGGAACGTGTTTGACCGGAACCGGTCTTTGACAAGATCGTGCTAGCGAGCGCTTCTGCAGGAACGCTTCGACTCTTCCACAAGTGTAGAAGGGTTTACTCAAGAGCGTTAGTGAGGCTCTTAGCCTTGACTGACATCGCCAGGCAGCATCGACATGCCACGGCCCTTGAGCCGCCAAGTCAGCCATCGTCGGCATCGCCAGCTGCAAAATGCGCGTGTGGCTTTGGGACATGACATCAGGTTCTTGGTGTTGAGTGGTGCGATGGTAGACGGACGGGTCCGCCGCAAGGCGCTAGGCGATTGTGGCGTTGATCCAGGGGTAACGAGGTCTAGACTGAGGGTGGAAAATAGATAGCCGAGAAATGGCGACCTGGAGTTTGGACCGAGAAGTCGAGTGTCGGTCGATTCTACGATGTGGAGATGATATTGTGCGTGCCACGCGCCGGGGCTTGGTCTTCAGCGAAGCCTCGACAACCTTCGATACATATGGAAGGAGGGGTGTATCAATTTTGCAAGTCACCGTATCTCCTTGCGAAGCTCGTTCCTCGGCGCAGAGCGCGGAGATCTGAGTCGTTTCGGCAAGGCTCATTGGCATATACGAGTTGGTGGTGTGAGCATCCTCATGCAGGAACAGATGGCCGCTAAGCCGGCTGTGACCTGCCGCGTCTGGCTGCGCCCAGATACAAAGACACGCTTGTGCAGTCAAGCTTCGAGGTGCCATAAAACCCTGGCGCTGATCACAATGTTCAGTAGTTCTTAGGCGAAGCGATGGCAGTTGTCCATGACATTTTTGCGATCTCTTGATCTGCGCATACCGCACTCGCGGCGGGGAGTTCAGACGTTGAACGCGCACATTTCGCAACGTCTCATCGGCTGTCGGATTCGTATGTCCTTTCACCGGTCGCTAGCTAGACCCGCGGAAGAGTCCTGCGCAATGCAATGCAATCCATGTCCCGAGGTGTTGCACATGCGGAGTGCGGTCCGGTGGACGATATGCTAGGCAGCAATTTCTTCTCGTGTTGGGATTGCTCGTATAGGGCGCCAAAATGACACTCCAGCTCTTGAGGATATTGCTGTAATGATGCGATGTTTTATCTGGTGGCCAACATGTCCGCCGAGATGCGCGACGGGATGACCGCCACCGCCAAGGCGATTTAGTCAGCACCACCACACAACGCAGGAGCACAACGTGTCCATCACCAGTTTCGCCCGGAGCATCGAATGGCGAGTGGTCGATGCTTCCCATCCTCTAGAGTAGCAGGTATCAAGAGTGCTCACTACGTGCACTGCATCGAATCTCGACCCAGTGCTGGACCGCAGCCTCCTACCCCACCTTACCGTGCCTCATCCTCACATGTGCGCAGTCGTCTGCATGCACGAACATTCTCACACTGTCCGCATCTCTTCCAGTTATCTCACATGCTTGACATACCAACATGATCTCAAAACCATTGCTTTGCTTTCTGCTCCTGCACTCTTCTCTCATAGCGAAGCCTCATTGACAAACAATGCCAGTACTGATCGACGCGGCTACTGGCGATGTCCGCTACCAAAGTGCAGTACTTGTCCGTCGAGCAGCCAGTTAAAGCAGCCAGGGGTTGGATTTGCACTGGAGATGGACTCCGGGTACATTTATCTCGGAATTTGACTTGACCGCACACAGTTAATGTGCACGCAGAGCCGCAGCGATACGTTGGCACAATGGCACTGTCCAGCCTGTCATCCAGATCCAAGGGTCGCCATCGTATGTCAAACTTCTAATGAATCTCTCTTATACGACACCTCAAACCAGATTTCCTGATAATATTCCGACCACGCACGGCAAAGTGCGATATGTTCTTGGTCGACTTCAGCGCATCAGGAACAAGTTGGTTAGAGTTCCTGCAAACGATCAGACAGCTGTCCTTGCAGATATGCTGAATGATATGAAGATCGCGGTGGAGAATGCGTTGCCACATAAGTTTCGGGTAACACATGCAGTGGTCACTTCTCCAGATTCGATTCGCTTGACTGCCGAAGAAATTGGCGATGTCTTGGACTTTCTTCACATCACAAATCTGATGGCAGCGCCGGACGAGCTCTTCTCAGCATCAGCAGCCTACGCGGGACTTGGTAACGGCTTGTGCAAGACATACTCAGACCCTTATACTTGCGCCGAGGAAGAACATTTCGATCTACCATTCGAGCGAATCTTGGTCGTAGGTTTTTCGGACGCAGCACTATCTATGACTCTCAAAGGGATGAGATCGTACACAAGCACAGGAGCTGATGCTGCTTTCATCGACCTTGAACTCGGATATGCAGACGCGGCGTCGGACACAGATGTGCAACAGTTATACGCGAAGATTGGCGCTCGTATGAGAGAATTTGTGCAAGAGTACCGGTTCAAGGTCACAAAGATATTATTGACTGGGACCAGAGTTGGCGATGGACGCTTCAAGCAGACCTTGAAAGATGCGCTTGCGGTCTCAGTGGCTCCCCAGGCTCTGACCCAAACCTCACCCAACGAACAAGCCGAGGAATTGCTCCACGTCTTCGCTACCGCGCAAGGCGCCGCGGAAGTAGCGAAGCGCCGCCTAGAAGGCCCTGTGCGATGTCACTGGAAGTCAACGTGCGAATTCCTTCAAACCGTGCAGGCCAGCGGGCGCGAGAAAGACGGTATGGAATTGTGATCCACTACCGGTAATGGTTATCCACTCCCAACAAGACGACCTAGAAACTACGCTGCATAGAATTTCCATCGTCATTTGCAAAGTCGCATCGACGTTCCCACAATCCCAAGTCAAAGCCCACTAGTCTAGTCCCATCATATGCCGTTCCACCAACTCTCAGCCCCACATCCCCGACCTTCCCAATGCGGCAACTTCTATCCCACCATCGATCACAGCGATCGCCCAATCCCCCTGATGTCTCTTCGCGGGTTCAAAAAGGATCGGGAGTACAGTAGGCTAAGCTCCGACTCCAAGCCGGAGAAGTTAACAGCGCACGCGAAGTCGCGCCTCACATTAAATCAGCCGTATGATAGATGTTGCTCGCTTGTAACCAGAAGCTTTCTTAAAAAATAATCTTGTTGCGCGAGGGTTTGGGCGCTTGTTTCCGATCTTTGAAGCCCCGCGAAAGCAGGTCCAAGACCCCGCAAGCGAACCTACCTAATCCAGCAATCCCCGCCTTCATCCATCGAACACAGTAGATTCCTACCGTCGCACCGCATACCCGACCTACCGTACTTCTCCTAACCTGCCTCATGTACCACCGGTAGTGCCCATGAAGCCGAGGGCCCTTTTTCAAGCATGTATATACCGCACTCGCTTTCCCCGACGAGGAGATTTGGTATGTGTGTGTGGACAACGGCGTGCGCATACTACGACACGTTTATCCCGCCTGCTTGCCCCAAGGGGTAGGTTCGGTGTGAGCGTAGATTGCAGCACGTGTTGTCGCGCTCCACCGCATTGAGATCTGTTTGCTTTGTCGAAAAACGTATAAGTTAGAGGGGTGCAGTGTTTACCTTGTGCTTGGCGCTGCTGCATATGGGTTCACTAACCACATGCTTCTAACGAGGTCCGAGGCACGACGAAAAGACCATAGATGTGTCGTGACACGATACTGTCCTGTTGCATGCATTCTGCGCAGCCACGATGTGCGTAGTTTACTGTGTAGTAGAAGGTTTGGCTTTGATGCGTGGATAAATGTAGACAGTTGTACGCGCTACAAAGCTTTTAAACAGAGAAATGTACATTAGACTATGAAACCGCGCTGCAAGAAGCGCGCAAGACTGTTCCGTAGACATGTTTACCCAGCTACGCACAACATGGCGTCTGCTACGCATACTTCCCCAAATTCGACCGAACACAAATGACGATTTATACACGTCCAAAGACCACGCACTTATAAAATTCGCAAAAAAGACAGCAGCGGGGGCCCAAAGTTATCCAAACGAGGTTGCATACATCGGATTTGCATAAGATAAGCCGTGAAACGAAAGGTCCACCCAACGCGCCTATCTCGCTTTGCGTATGGGTATCGATACGAAAGCACGACACGACAGGAACCAATAAAAAAATACCCCAAGCGACAGACCGATCCAGGCAACCTTGCACCGCCAACGCCAAAGAAAAGCCGCGCACAGCCGTCTTTTGACGACGACCCAACACAAGAACATGATACAAACACGGCCAACCAGAATTTCGCGGCATCAGCACTCTCACGCCGGCCCACTCTGCTGCTGCTGCTGCTGGCCATTCGACTCCGCCTTCTTGCGCAAATGCTCCGTCAAAACAGTGAAATTCGTCCTGGCTTCCGGGTTCTCTTCCACGATGTGTCGCAGATTAGCCATCTGGAGTTCCGAGACGACCTGGTTCTTGGACAGGTTGTCGACCAGGATGGACATGATGACCGGGGCGTCAATATACGGTCCTAGGATCTCGAGGGCTTTCGGGATCTGGTGGTGCGGGGGGATGTTAGCAGGGGGAAGCGGTTGAAGTGGGCCATTGATGGGGGGTGTTTGGGAGTAGGGGTTACCATATTGTCCTTGTGGATGGGGGAAGGCTGCGGCCATGGGCGAATACTGGGGTCCGTGGGGATTGTTCACGGGCGAGGGGCTGGGTCCGTTGGGTGGGCCGTTGGTGGGCGGTCCGGGTTGGGCTAGTTGTCCGGCGCCGGTTTCCTGGGCCGGGTATCGCTCGAAGTGCTCGGAATGAGGCAGCTCGGGCTTGACTTCTGGGAGTTTTGCAACAAGGGCTAGGAGGACCATGTGCTCTTTCCGCGGCGTCTCGATGGTGCAGTATTCCAGCATGTCGATGAAAGATGGCAGATTGCTGCCGCCAGCCTCAATTGGGATAATGTAGAGGTCTCGCATGATTCCGTTTCCGGTATTCTCTACAGGAACCACGCCCCAGCGGCCGCGAGAATGAAAGTAGGTGTAGAATTGGTCCATGACCTCACGGCCCTCGTTGGTTACGGGACTAAGCGCCAGGACGGCGACATCGAACGACTCGGAGTGTCCTATGCCTCGAATGTAGTCGTCGCCCTTGGCACTCTCGATGCGGCCTTGCACAGCCACGATGTTGGATATTAGCTTCTCCCAGGGGACCACTTGGCCAAAGTCACCGCCCGCAACGAAGCGGGCAACAGCATCAAAGGGCTGCATGGACTGCATGTTGATGGATCCCTGCCAACACACCGTAGGATCCGATGAGTAGCCCGTCATATCGACATCGTTGTCTTCGTCTTTCAAAAGACGGTCAACGTCAGCATCGTCAACCGCAACCTGTGGCTTCTCATGCATCTGCATTGAGCTCTGCCGCCGAAGTAGGAAGGTTTGCTGATCATGTTGTGGTGACTTGACCTTATCAAACACGGAATGAATATCAAAGTTGGTCGACGGGCGACGGGCGCTGTCGGTTGGGGTGGCCGAAGTGTCCAAGGACAATGGGCCGTGTGAGGCGTCTGCTGGGCTTTCGGGGGGCCGATGACCCACGGGCGATTGCATTGATACGTCTTCTGTGACACTTTCTTTCTCTCGCTGGTGGGATTGCCTGAACTCGTGGCTGTCGAGGTTGTCCTCGCCCACGATCTCCTCGCCCTTGTGAGTCTTACGCAATCTTGGGCCAGTCTCTTCTGTCAAGATCATCTGTTTCTCCGCTGCTTCGCGCATGGCTGCAAACTCTCGTTGCTTGTCTTCGCTCGCCATCTCCTCGGTCGGCATGGTAGCCAGCTCTTGCGGCTTCAAGCTGCCAGAGAGCATGCGGTCCACAAGGATGGCATTCTTCTTAACGTTGAACATGACGGCGCGCAGTCGCTGAGAGAAAGCTGAATCTCCTCCCTCTGGATCGCCATAATGGCTGGCAGCTGCAATATTGACATTCAGTGCGAGTCGCGATGCGAGAGATTTTGCTGTTTCGCCGTCCGGGATGCGATAGCCTCGAGCGTCGGATGCAGTGTTGATGAGCGGTGCGAGGACGTCCCTCAGCTTCTCCGCGAAAGGTTTTTGTGTTGGAGGTAAGGCGTCGATATCTGGTACGGATGCTGGCTGTGGTGTCGCCTTCTCCTGATGCTGGCTAGACTTCCTGCGCTTCTTACTCGCATTAGCCTTCTCTGCAGGAGCTTCGTGCCTGCGCTTCTCGCCTAGAGGGGACTGTGGTTGGCTCTTGATGCCCTGTATACGTGTCAGATGCGATGTGTACGCGATGCGACAGGAGTGATGTGGTACCTTTGAGTCGGCCTGTCCGTTGGAAGCATCCGAGGTCTGCACTGTTAGAGGGGCCGGGGTAGGTGTGGGCGCTTGCACGGGAGCGGCGGATGCTTGTGATGGTGTCGCATCCGCGACGGGCTGTGGTGTGTTTGCCTGCTCCTCCTGCTTGACATCGCTAGGGCGAGTCTTCGGCTTGGACCCCTTCTTGCGCGCCCATGGTTTCTCTCCACGCGCCATGGCGGCGAGCAGTTCTTGGTGGTCCTCGGGCTTGCATTGTTCGCAATAGTACGTTTTGTTCTCCCAGTAGTCGCCCTCTGGCAGGCCCAAGCATTTGTTGTGCTGCCATGCCTCGCAGCTATCGCAGCAGATCATTTGTCTGCCCCGGATGTCGCGCTGGTCGCCACAAACACACCGGATAATCGCATCTTCTTCCTCATCGTCCTGGTCTGCCGACTGCGACGACTGTGCGCGGCCTACGTCGCCTTTGCCCTTCGCCTGTCCCTTCTTGCCCGCCTTTGGCTGGGTCGCAGGCTTCGGCGGCGCGGCTTCTTCGACGAGGTCGAGGTTCTTGGTGTGCTGGCCCTTGTTGGCGCGGCCTGACCGGCGTGTTTCGTCTACAGCGGTGACATCAGCATCAATGGGGGTTCTTGGGGTGTCGTTCGCGTGCTCTGGGTGTGTCGAATGCGCCCTCGGAGCATCGCCGCAGTACGTGTAGGTGTCTGCTTACCGGTCATGGTGTCGGACACGAAGTGATGGGCTCAGAAATGTAGACGCGACCACAATTGCAGGTTATTCTATGTGCGCAACGAATTCAAAAAAATCTCTCTACGGAATGCCGCACGCCGTCTAGCGGTGCTGCGCGGACAAACGGACAGCCTGCGGATCCAGTTCCCTCTCGATCACCCAGCGCAAAGCTGCCTCCTGCCTGCCGTCAAAAGTAGAAGGCGCGATGTGTCGTGCAACTGCCGATTGCACGGTCGTGGCTGCCTCTTGTGCGCGTACCTTCCGGCGCAGAGCTGTCGTCGCGCGCGGACGGTATCAGCGAGGGCAATGATCTGTAAAGAGTCTGCAGTAAGTGCGCGACAGAGTATGCGCAAGGTTGTGAAAGTCCGTGATGTGGCGGCGCGAGGTGCGGGAGTCACGATGTGTCGTGTGGGTGTTGTCGTGAGGAGAAGGTGGGAGCTCACCAGAGCTTTTGCCGGCTGATGGCCTAAGCGGCGCAACCTGCACCTCGCCATATGCGAACTTCGGCTGGGCTGGACCCTGCAGCTCTGAAGTCATTCCTCACGCAAGCACTAGGTGCCCTTCTACAACCACACCAAACAGCCTAGAGCTATTATATAAGCTCTGCAGAAGCTTCGAGCACTCATCACATCACCATGGCCGATGTGCGGTCCCTGCTCCGTCAGCAGCGAGCGGCGCGACAGCAGGCGCAAAAGCCGCAGAAGCAGTCGGCAGCGCCCGCAGCAGCACCCACCTCAAAGAAGCGCAAGGCGGCCGATGACAGTGTAGAGGAGCGCAAACGGACGCGCACCGAGGAGGAAGCGGGCGTGCCGGCGGGCTTTTTTGATGCCGGAGCCGCGAAAGACCAGGAGGAAGCAGCCACCGAGCCATCCAGCACAACACAAGACAGCGCGCCACGAGCCGACACGCGGGAACCAGAACTCTCCACTCCACAGGCACCGCTACTAGATGCTGCAGCCGAGGCAGAGCTCGATGCCTTCATGGCCGGGATCCAGCAAGAGCGTCCACCACCCGCAGCCACGTATGCCCCAGGCGCAGTGATTGAAGCGAAGCCCATGACGGCCGCTGAGATTGCTGCGCAGGCGCGAGAGGAGCAAAGCGCACAGAGAGCGAGGAAGGACGAGGAGATGGAGGGTGAGAAGGAAGACGCTGCACGCGCACTGGAAGACGAGTTTGAGGAGATGGAGGGTCTGGAGGAGAGGGTCAAGAAATTGCGCGAGCAGAGGGAGGCATTGCGAACAAAACACGCGCAAGCTGCCGCAACAGACATCGCTATGCCTATTGCCCCGCCGGCTGAAGAGGATGGGAGCGAATCCGAGGACGAGGACTGGGACGACTGGAGGTTCCGTCCTGCTTGAGGCATCTCTGAGCAGCTACTCACGCTGCTCATGTATTATATATGGCATATCGCATTTGATACCCCGGGTCAGGCGTTTGCAAGCGAAACAAAATAGGAGAAATGAATATCTCCATGAGCTCAGTTGAGCAGATAGCCCAGCACCTGTTCTAGTTTTTTACTTAATCTCGGAACAAAGTCACAGACTGGCAGTGCAGACTCGATGAAAGTGCTAGTTGTCAGAGGGTCATGATTGGCTTAGTACTTGGACTGAGACTGAGCCTCGAATTGGACCATGGTTCTAGCCGCGCCAAGACTACCAACGTCAATGGGCACGAATAAAGTCACCTTGCAACACCGGTTCGTCTCCACCCTCGGCCTTTGAAAGCGTACCTAGAGATAGCATTCTCCTTCCCACGACTGATCCCAGCACACCCCGCCCACTACAAACTCACAGCAGCACACGACCAGAACCCCCACCATGTCGCGGCGGCCCAACCCTGCCGCTGATCGTGCGGAACAGAATCGCGCAACTCTGAAGAACTTGGTGAAGCTCGAGGGCAACAAGACATGCTCCGACTGCAAGCGGAACAAACGTGCGTAGGAGTCGTTATCCTCGAGGATGTGTATGCATGCTGATACACTCAATAGACCCTCGATGGGCTAGCTGGAACCTCGGTGTCTTTATATGCATTCGATGCTCGGGCATACACCGTGGCATGGGCACGCACATCAGCAAAGTCAAGTCGGTCGACCTCGATACCTGGACGGACGAGCAGCTTCAAAGTGTGCTGAAGTGGGGCAATGCGCGGGCGAACAAATACTGGGAGGCAAAGCTGGCACCCGGACACGTACCGTCCGAGTCCAAGATCGAGAACTTCATACGCACGAAGTACGAGTCGAAGCGGTGGACCATGGACGGCCCAATACCGGACCCTTCGACTCTGGAGGCGGATGATGACGATATGGTAAGTGGCCGAGGCATATGCATTGGACTCGACTGACAGAGACAGCCACTCAAGAAGGTACAGGAAAAGGTGCAGATAGAGCGATCGGCGTCGCAACACATCGCAGGTGGATCCAGTCGACCACCGCCTCCGCCACAAGCAAAACCTCAGCCCGTCATCGACCTCTTTGGTGATGAGCCCGCACCGCAGCGACCGAGTACAGGGCCTCCAGTGGGGTCGCGCGCACCACCGAAAGCTGAACCGGCTCCACCAAAACAGACAAAGGCGGGGGACTCGCTGCTGGGACTCGACTTTTTGGGCGGAGGACCTACATCGCAGCCTGCGCGCCCGTCTAGCACAGGACCCGCTGCTGCAGCCGCTCCATCAAGACCGGACCTCAAGCAGTCGATTCTCTCGCTGTACGCTTCGAAGCCGGCAGCAGCGCCGCAACCTCAGCAACATGTGCGACAAGAGTCCTTTGGTGGATTGGCTTCACCTCAGGGTCAGGCCTCCCCTCAACAATCAGGGTTCGGTGGGATGAACGATGCCTTCAGCAGCCTGTCGTTCGGCCAAGCAGCACAACCTGCAGCGAAGCCCTCACCCTTCTCCGGCCTTGATAGCTTCTCCAGCGCGAAATCTCCACCCACCACTTCGTCGTCAAACATGTTTGGCGGTGGCGGTAACTTCTTCGACTCCAAGCCCAAGTCGCCCCCATACATGCAGACCCAAGCACGAACAACGAGCCCTCCAAGTGGTATGGGCGACTTCTCTTCCTTCACATCCCCAGCACCAGCCAAGTCTACCCCTTCATCTTCCGGGCTTGGTGATCTCCTCGATCTTTCGATGCCGTCAGCGCCCGCACCAGCCCCGAAAGCCGCCCCTGCTCCTGTAGCATCGCCACCAATCAACTCGGCCTTCAATCTTTCGTCCCCCGCCGCACCATCCGCACCTGCACCACAGAAGCAAGCCACACCTGCGCCAGTGAACTATGGGGGGTTCTCGAGCATGGACGCGTGGGGAAGCAACGATGTGTGGGCATCTTCGGCACCGAGTCAACCTGCCGCGACAACGGCTACGACATCACACGTGCCAACGAAGAGTCCAGGTTGGGGCGCGCCACAAGTAGCGCAGGATGATGACTTTGGCGGGTGGAGCAGCGCGGCGCCTACAACATCTACGCACACGACTGCTCCGACGCATAACAGCCAACCTGCTAGCAAGCCAGCGGGTGGGTTCGGAGGCAGTGATGATTTGTTTTCGAATGTATGGGAGTAGACGAGCATGACGCGACGCCTTGGCATCGGAGTAGGAAGATTGCATAGCGGACGGCTTCTCTCACAGCCCAGGTATACAAGCAATACGGGAGCATAGCAAGCAATTTTAACCCGTCGATTATATTCATGACAAGTGCTGTACACTACTCCAGTCACCCGTGGTATATCTTTACACGCCAACCCAGACGCCAAACCATGCCCATGTCCAAAACCCACCCCGGAATGCTTCCAAACAATGCGCAAAAAGCACCCTAGTCAGTATACACAGAACACAGTCCCTTACCCATCTCCCTCATTCCTCGAACCCACTACCGCTCTCCTACAACATCGTCTCCACCATGTCCCATGCAAGCCTTCCGTGACATGCTTCCTCCCCCTCGGAGAACGAGTGCTCAGAAAACCAAATGCCAAATCCAATACCCCACCACCACGCCCGCTATTATCATCCCGGCGAGCTTGAATATCGCCACTTTATTCCCAGACGCAGCCATGCGCGTCAGCCGCGTTGCGCTGCCCTTGAGCGTCGTGCCGAACGAGGAGAAGGTATCGGACTAGTATATAGCATAGCGGCGTTAGCGAGGCCGTTGAGGTAGCCGGTCGAGGGGATGCGGAAGGAAGGGTAGGTGGTAGGGGAGGGAGTGTAATGAGCGAGGAAGGGGTAGTGGGGACGTACAGCATTATCAATAACATGTTGATCCCTTGCATTATCGTAAATATCAATCGTCACGCCGCGCAGCGCCGAGACTTTGGAGGCGAGTTCGTCGAGGCGCGAGTTGTTTTGTCTACGCTGGGATGTTAGGCGCTGTCCTGCCTCCCCCCTTCTCCGCCGCTGGGGTTAAGCGTACTGTTCGCGTTCGTAGGCCGCTGACATGGTTGCGGTTGCGCCCGCGGGTGGAGCGCCGGTGTTGTGGAGTTTTTGTGGCTTTGGGAGATTGGGTGGAGGAAGGGATAGGGTGGGTTTGCGGCGATAGGAGGCGTGGTGGTGTGCTTGTGGTTGTGGTTGTGGTTGGTTTTGGGATCTGGGGCTTTGGTGCGCGTGTGAGAGAGTGACGTTGGGGACCCTGGTGGTTGGGTGGACGGATGTGGGTTAGTGCGGTGCGATTTTGGAGCTGGGGAAACTGCATCGTTTCCTTCTTTCTTTCATCTTACTTGAAACAACTCCCTGCGAATCTCAGATATCGTCTCTTGTTCCTCAAAATTGTGTTCGATGCTGTCTTGGCAAAGGCAAGGAGACTTGGATGTTCTATGGATACCACACTCGGGCCAATTACAGTTCGTCTATCGCACCTACCGTATGTTGCGTGCGTTGAGCGCTACCTCCGTGCAGCATCTCTTGGACCCTGCATATCTCATTAGGTACCCGCGGTACTTAAGAGAGGTGCCATGATGGTGCTATAAGCTCTGCCTCCTTGGTGTAAGGAAGATGTATTAGCACGACGCACCGGTGAAGGCAACGCCTTGCACAATGACCACCTGCGGCACGTTGAAGATATACAAAATGCAGTGCACCCCGAACCTTGGCGCCAACGACAGCGGAGCGCTGCTTCGGGATACTCACGTCCTTCCCTTTGTGGCTTAACCATGTCGAATCCGTTCTCTCCGTGGCGTTTATCAACCCACTGCAGTGGGGAGGTGCCAATTCGCTCTGGTTCGACAGAAGTCAATATCCTCTCCGTGGGTGCTTCAGCATGGCGCGCTGTCACCCGAGGCGCGACACAGGTAGCAATACCAATCCTACAGATTTCAACACCCGACCAGCCTTCAAGCTTCCAGCACGGTCATTGTGTTAGCTTCGCAGTCCGTACCGCTGGTGGGCAGGGAGGTATAAGAATGATCATTGGGATCTGCAGCATCTCTATAACAGATTGGCTGGAGCTCTCGATTCTCCTGCAGTCACACACAGTGCCTTCACGATTCACTCAACTTCGAATGCCCCACCTCTTCATGGCTATGATTTCAAGCCTTTTCATTTTCGCCTTTATTATTTGTTTTGGCATCGGTGCAGTTTCTGGCCCCTGGAAAACCTCCAGCCGAGTCCACGCCGTTCCTGGCTCATATTTAGAGGACGCCCACGCCGCTATTAGACGTGGGCTGGTTGCTGCAAGTCTCGACAGGCGCGATGAATTCAGAGGGATCCAAAATATGGAGAAGAGCTGGAGTGGTGCGACCTTGCTCTCAGTGTATGCAATTGTCCTTGCCAGCTTCTCGAAACATTTATAAGGCTTCGCACTGACATAGACCGTGCAGTCAGCTTCCCCAGGGCCCCTCTCAAAACAGGAACGTATCAGCACGTCTGGAGGTCACTTGCACAACATGTTATGTCAAGGGCGTTATCGAAGTTGTGCTTCGAGTAGATGACAACTTCAATGTTACCCAGGCCATTGACGCGACAACGAAGTCTGTCAGCAGTAATCTAAGGAATTTCACGAACACATTCGAAACGTATTTGACCAATTACATCAAAGGTGTTGCTGTGAACCTCGGCGATGGCATCGATCACTCGGACTTTGCTCTTCCCACCTTTCCATTCGCATTCGATTTAGACGCCCCGGAAATACCTGAGAGCAATTTGAACGTTCGTTTCGACGACGTGGAACTGTTCATGGAGCTGAACATGATCTTGGCATTCGGAGCTACATATGAGATCAACCTGTATAGCACCACAACACCAATAGGTATCAGGATCGGCCAGTTACTGCGCCTCGGCGTTGTCGCCGCAGTTGATCTCATACTATCAGTCGAGAGTGAAGGCGACATTAACATCAGCAGCGGCTTCCACATCAAGCTCGGTAACGGAACCTCCTTCGATATTGCACTATTCGGTGACAAGATATCAGACATGGTTCTGTGAGTATATAAAAGGTGGTCTGCAACATGACTTACTGACGGTATTGTAGAAATGGAGGGCAGTTCGAGTTTTTGCCGGTCATTGTCGATAGTGACGGAATAGTGATTGCGGGGGTCCTTCGTATTGGAATTCATTGTGGTATCGAAGTAGTCCCATCGGAAGCTCCCGGGGGGTTTCTTGGTGCGTCCGAAGTGGGTGCTGGTATCGAGGTTGCAGTGGTCGCACACGTTGCAGAATTTATCACTAACGTCACGCTCGCCCCTGACGACGAGGA
>TARA_R110002003_G_scaffold193_35_pt1 | contig 31961 bp, 28 predicted proteins | sample TARA_R110002003 | Tara Oceans TARA_R110002003 (sample SAMEA4396441) | marine metagenome | biome: Westerlies Biome; feature: [SRF] surface water layer (ENVO:00010504); material: water (ENVO:00002006), including particulate matter (ENVO:01000060) such as... | depth 5 m | reverse complement strand
AGCCTTCTTAGCTCTGCAGAGTAATTATAGATTACGTATTACTCTCTTAAGTTAATACATCGTGATTCTTATTATAGGTTATACCTAGATTACTATATCCACGACACTGAATAATAACAGATTACACTTTCTGGCACATAGTACTAACTACAAGTCTTAGCTTAGGTTAGAGGTATTTTTCCGTTGTTAGTAGAAGTAGAGTCGTTCGTCGTTCCGGGCATTTCACCGGCGCTAAAGCACGCTCAAGTCAAGGTTCCATTTGACCGGCATTGTATGCTGGCCTAGCTATGAGGACACAACAGCTATTCGAAGTCGGCGACCATGTCGAAATTACACCAATGCCTTCGACCTTAAGTCTCCCAGGTCAAAACAATCTCCAAGCCTGTGGTCATCCCTTGCCCAGGATTACGACTCCGTTCTTTGTGCGACACTGGCCCCGGTTGAAACGAGAACAAACCTGCAATCTATTGCCATAATTATGGTAGCGGTCAACAGAACACCGGCCCAAGATGTGCAACGGAAAACGCTGATCCCGAGGCAGTATAAGTGTAAGATGGCAGTGTGCCTAGTATTCTCCATATGAAGAGACGAACAGTCAGGATAATTCAACATCATCTGAAACACCTCATTCCAACACGAAAAGACTCGAGGTCAGTACAGTAAGATCTTGCCTTCACTACAATTAAGCTAACATTACCAGTAGCATCAAAACCTGCAGCCACCTATTGAATATGCATTCTGCCACCGTCCTGATTCCGCTGTTGGCAGTCGCTGCAAGCGTTATCGCCATGCCCATGCCTCCGCACCCGCTGGTTCGAGGCGTTCCCAATGTTCACGAAGTCATTCGGAACCCGGCCCCGATCGATGAGCGCATTAGTGTCAACGCTGGTCTCAAGCCTTTCTTGGAAGATCTAGTGGACATCCAAATTTCGACACGAGCTACTCCTAAAGTCGAAAAGAAGATCAAGGATCCTTCTACCATCGTCTGAAGGTCCCAATGTTGAGGCAGCTGCATACTTTCATCGCTTAAAAACCGGCAGAGCCATCAATGCCAAGCGACGTCTCTCAGTTCGACTCGTGGCAAGGGAATATGTCAGGACTCAGATAGATGCAATTGTAATATTGGAGAGATTTGAGGTGTTCATCCTCCACGCGCCCTCCCTTGATATCTGCCTGAAGCTGGGAGACCAGCCGCTAATCCGTCTTGGCATGGCGCACAGCGTTTATCGTGCAACAGACTAGCTGTTTCCAACTTTCTCACTGCCCACCGTATGGCTGTAGCCCTGGCTTTCAAGGCGTCTCAGATTCTTCATGATAGCTCGCTTGCCCCAAATCTGTGCTGGCAATTGTCGCACTGCGGCAACGAATCGTCATAGTCTTGGCCGCCTCCACATCCCGAGGTCTGCTTAGTTACACAACTCTGCCCAATTGTGATTTTACGCAGTATCTTCGTCTCTCAGCAATAAATAAGCGGATACTTGATGATTCGATAAGGGGACAGGTCAGACGTCGCATCGCTAGGCTAGGACCTTGCAACGGAGTAACCTGTGACTGACGAGTAACGCCTCGGACTACAAGCGTGGAGGAGAACGTTACACCGACATTTCCACATCTGGACTCTGTATAACTGATCGGCAGTGGTCGGGGGACCTTGCATGCCTCCATCTTCGCGTCTGCGCAACCACGCACGAACGGAAACTTTGGTCTCCGAGCTCGTCAATGACACCCCTCGCCTAAGATGTACCTGAAGTCGGTTTCAAGGTCTAGGATGTCTTATCCACGAATCCAGGGCGGATAAGGACATTGCTCGTGTTGTTCGCCGATCACCTGAAGGAGCCATACATTTCTGCGCGTCCGCCATGTGACGCCAGCGGTGTGTGCAAACGCTCCGGATATTATTTGTTTGGTCTGCATTGACTCCTTGTGTCTATCAGATTTGACTGCTGGTCAGATCTTTTCGACCACGAAGAACCTCACTGAGTCGATTTCCGAACTGGTTCAGACAATGCAATGACGGCACTACCTTCCTTTGCTTCTTCGCACCACCTCATTCCACGGCAACCAGGAGCGAGTGACAACCTCGGACCATTTGTCAACGTCGTTACTTGGATCCTGCTCATTACATCCGCGCTAGCGGTGTTGACAAGGCTGATCACGAAGCGTGCGCTGCAGAGGAAAATTGGTGTTGACGATGCTTTTGTGGTAGCAGCTTTGGTGAGCACAACACCTGATCCACCAAGCTCGTGACCTCAATGTAACTGACATCCATGACTTCAAGGTTGCAAGCATTGCGTCTGGTATTTCGGTCGTCGTTCAGACTGCCAACGGCCTCGGACGCCACATCTCGACGTTGACGTTCAGCCAGGTTGTGGCATACCAAAAGGTTGGCTTCGCATTGACCGTATCATCATGACTACCGCTAAGTTAGGAACAGGCGGAGTACTCCAACAAGTTACTCTACATCGCAACTCTTGTCTTCGCGAAGCTGTCCATTATTTCATTGCTCATGATGCTGACCGAGTGGAACCTGCATCGGCGCCTCGGCATTGGACTCACTACCACGATTGCGCTCTGGGGAACCCTTTCCATATTTTTGATCTCTTTCCAGTGCGGCCCGTCAGAGCCATGGCGCTTTATCGACCAAGAAAGTCGATGTCTCAATCTGGTACGTGCTACTGGCATTGAACAAATCGACCTCAGAACGCTGCTGACCATGCGGAGAGTTCCTTCTGGCTCAGTATGGGTGTCCTTAACATCCTTACTGACCTTGCGCTCATCTTATTTCCTGTGCATGTAATCGTAATACTGCAGATGAGCTTGGGCAAAAAGATCATCATCTTGGTCTTCTTCGGTGCACGATCACTGTAAGCTTCCAGGTCCGCCCATTCTTTCAATCTCTAACCTTTATCTGCTAGCGACATTATTGCCACATCTGTCCAAATGGCCTACCTTGGCGGCTTTAACTCTCGCAATCCCACTCAGCATCTATGGAAATGGACTCTGACTACCCAGATCATCGAATGCATCACCATTCTTACATCATGCGTGCCTTACCTACGTCCGCTGCTCGAATCCCTTCCTTCCGGTCTCTATGGCTCCGACGAACTCCGCCGCCGTGGCACACCTTCCGAGCTTGGCTACGCCCGCAGCAAAAGCGGTTCATACCAGCTCAGCGGCTCCAATTCCAACGGCAGATCTGCGAATGGCGAGAAGCAAAGCCAGAACCGGGGTCAAGGTCGCAAATCCCAGAACGAGAACGGAATAAAGCGCTTCCTTCCAATGCTGTCGCAAGAAAGGACTACGCATGCAACTTCAGCCTCGGGGCTACCAGGCGGTCCCAGACGGCCGGATGGAGAGATGGGCGTAGAAATTGTGGCTTTGGGGCGGAGTGAGGCTGACGATAAGAAATGGGATACGGACAGCACAGGAAGCCATTCGAAAATTCTCAAGACGACCGTCGTTAGTGCGGAATGGGAGGAGGCTCACAGAAAAAGCAGAGACATGGGAGGTGATAGAATTGAGATACTGAGGTAAAGTCCTTGAATCTTGTAGCTATTGAAGAAGTCCTGTCTCTCATTTTCTCACAACCTGCAGCCTTGCCCCTGAGACACGGATCCTCAATGAAGCGGCATGTACTCACGATGAAAGCTCTTTGAAGCATGTGGCTACATGACCGGCTAGCGAGGTTCTTCAGCGACTGGTAGTATTGAAGAACACGCAGTCAGGCGCGATGAGTGTTGTGTGCTTCTCGAATGCCCATTAGACGATCTAAGAATTTCGGAGCAGTGACACTTGCTATGCTCAACAACACCGGTGTGCTCCTTCGGCAGATCCTGCAATTCTACGTTCGTTCCGATCGAGGTCTTGGGGCTGCGGCAAGGGGCAAGACTTCAAGGCCTTGGCTGCCCACGTCTGAATCGGTGCGAGTGCAGGCACAGGATGTGAAGACACAGTACACGCGTAGTGCTTACTCATGGGGATGATGATAGCTCGATTCTTAGTTCACGATCCAAGGTGGATGTGGCCGTCAAGGACACAAACAGTGTAGGCATGACGCCACGCATCGCGTTCTAGGTAACCCGGGCTGGTGACGGGCTGCTTCCCGAACCGATGTAAACCTCATATAGTACCGGCCCCGGACGAGAAGAAGTCTGACGTCGGTAAAGGCAGCACTATTTTGTTGGCCCTTGAACCATGGTCGCGGACGATTGCGATGGCAGGGTCGAGTAGCTATCCACGTGTAGCTGCTGATCAACATCCTGGGCAGCGTCACACAGCCTGAAGCCGAGCTTTGACCCCTTCATTCCTTTCCCCAACCATGGCAGCTTCCCAGACCTCGTCACGCTTTGTGCTACCTAAGTACTGCAAAGAGGTCATAGCTTCCATTGAAGACGTATGACAGCCGTTGTTGCTCTCACCTAATCCATGTCCGCATCTCGATCAGCATGCCTCCCGTTCAATTACGCTATACTACACCGGTGTACCGTTGGTCTCCCGTGCAACCTTTTGCGACATGGGGTTGCCTGAGGGTTCTTTCGTTTAGCAAACGCTGCTAGATGCGCTGTCACACCTACCAGCCTCAACGGTAAGCCATGATCGCCGTCGCTGAAGCCAACGGACATGGTCTAAAACGGACTCTGCGCTTGGCTACCTGGCCTTGGCCATGCTTCCCCGGTCGTCCACGCGAGGGTGACCGAGGAATCGCCTGTTTCGTGTCTAGGGAAGGCGAGCAAGGGATCCATTTTAATGCATGCCACCGATTGTTGCATCTGTCGCAACCCAGTCGTGCGACGCAAACTTCCAACCATCGCTCCCTTCTCCTCGGTGCCCTATAGCCACGAATGCAGTGCAATCTGTGGAGATCCGCCGTCACTGCGATGAGCCTACTATTGCCTCAGCTGGGTACCGAACGGCTTAGCGCTTGTCTTTCCTGAAGACCGAGCGCCACCTCCTGGCCGATTGCCTACCGCCTTTACTGGCGCACATGGCTCACGTTACCAGTGGAAGGGATAAATATCAAAGTTGACTTGCATTGCATGTGTCCTGTATCACGATCTCCTTCCCCTCTCGTTTCTTACTTCTTCCATTTTCCGCTTCTAGATTTACGTTCGGACCTCTGTTTCGTCGACGTCTATACTTGTATCAGTCATAGTAGCCGCTCCTGTTGAAGCATTATTCTTTTTCAGAATGGAGAAGAGTATCGATCTTCAGACGTTTGACGACAATGTTCTTCGAGCTAGGGGCAGAGGTTCGGTTTCGGAATCTAAAGGCCATGATTTCGACAGAGATCGATATGAGCTAGCAAGAGTTGGAAAGCAACAGGTGCTCAAAGTAGGTTGTGCTTTGTGCTAGCCAGTGTATTGGCTGATCTATGTAGCGCCGATTTGGGTTGGTGAGCATGACTGGCCTGTCGTGTGGTCTCATGTGTACGTGGGAGAGCTTGCTGGTGTGAGTCCGACTTCTTTAACAACAGCCGCTCACTCTAACTTCCACCAGTATCTTCGCCATTGGGTTCCAAAAGTGAGTCTGACTTGTCTGGATCCATTGTCGAACACGCCTAATGGCTTCAGTGGCGGGCCGGCCGGTCTGATCTATGGCTTCACACTAATCTGGATTGGCAATTTCTCGGTCTTCATCTGCATTGGCGAGTTGGCAAGTGCTGTTCCTACGGCGGGGGGCCAATACCACTGGGTGTCGCTCCTAGCCCCTCGAGCCAATAAGAGGTTCTTCAGCTACATCACTGGTCAGTCACGAATGGCCATGCTCTAATACGAAACTGATCATTTCAGGCTGGATGACAGTGATTGGATGGATTGCAGCGCTGACATCTGTATGCTACTTTGTCGCGGATCTCGTTCTGCAGCTCGTCAGCCTGAACGACGTCGATTCGAGCTACCAGCGAGCAGGCTGGCATGGAACACTTCTACTGTGGGCAGTGTTACTATTATGCGTCATTATTAACGTCTTCATTAGTGGAGCTCTACCAACGATAGAAGTTTTCGTGTTGGTCGTACACATCCTTGGCTTCTTCGGGATTCTGGTACCTCTTGTCTATCTATCGGGCTCTTACAACTCCGCCAAGGTTATTTTCACAACTTTCAACAACGAAGGTCAATGGTCCAATCACGCTTTGGCGTTCTTTGTCGGCTTGCAAGGCAATGCTCTGGCATTCGTCGGCACCGACTCTGTCGTGCATGTAAGTACAACAATCCAGTCTGAACACATCCAACTTATATGAAAGATGTCCGAGGAGGTCAAGAAAGCCAGCACCCATGTGCCTAAGTCTATGCTACTCAGCCTGGTCATCAACGGGTTTTTGGCTATGGGCATGCTTCTCGCTGTACTTTTCAGCGCCCAAGATATTCAGACATTACTCAATGATGCAACCGCTCCAACTGCAGCTTTCATCCGTATTTTCCGCACCGCCGTCGGATCAACAGCGGGCGCGACGATCATGGTCAGTATAATCATACTGCTTGAATTCTGCAGTGCGATGGGGTGCCTTGCTGCAGCGTCTCGCATGACTTGTCCGTAAAACCCAGGTACTAAGTGATGCTTTGTTTGAGAGCACATGCGACCGTCATCGTCATTTGATATAGATTGTCGATGTTAGCCACATGTGCATCCAAGAAAAACATCCACTTCGTCCTACACTTCTCTACCTAGGGCTTGCTAACATAACACAGGGTCCGTAAGCCTGTCCCTTACGAAGCACAAAATGCCAAAACCCCCCATATGAGTCGTATCCCCCACTTCCAGAGCTACACTGACTTCGTCTTGCGAATCGGCAGGTCATTTGCTCGAGACCGCGGGCTCCCGTTCTCAGAGTCTTTGAGCATTGTGAGTGTCTCTCGTCTTGACGGTAGAACCATCATCTAACGCGGAACAGATCGACAAGCATACAACGATCCCCATCGTGGCTATCATCGTTGTAACGGTCTGCTCCGCCTTACTCGCCCTGATCAACATTGTCAATACCACTGCCTTCAACGGGACCATTTCCATGGTTCTGCAGGGCTTCTATCTTTCCTATCTCCTCGCAATTGGTTTGCTACTCTGGAGGCGACTACGTGGTGATCTAGACAATCCTCACTCTTCCATAACGATATTTAGCTCTGGCCAAGTCGACGAAGCCTATGATCGAAGCCTGACTTGGGGGCCTTGGAAACTCAAGGGCGCATTTGGAGTGGCGAACAACGTGGTAGCGATTTGCTACCTGCTCCTCATTATCTTTTTCAGTTGTTGGCCCTCCGTAAATCATCCAACTCCGGCATCCATGAATTGGGCTGTGTTGGTGACAGGTACTGTCACCCTATTCAGCATGGGCTACTACTTCGTCTTCGCGCAAAAGTCGTACATTGGACCGGTTGTCGAAGTCGATCCTCATCTGAAGTAACAATCGTCGAGCGACACGTTGGCTGGGGACAGTAAACAGGCAGAGGCCCACAATGTTGGTTTAGACAAGTGGACGATATAGGTACCTAGAGGACAAATTTTGGCTGCTTTGAGTTTGAAGGTCACGAAAGGTTCGCAAGATTTCACGGATGATTGGTTGCCCATCAATTGCAGATCGTAAAGACTAAGATGTCACGGCCGTTTCTATACGAAATTAGTCACTATGTGCTCGTATCTCAGCCTCTGCTTGCGTCACTCCTTCGCGATCACTGCGTAACGCCCAGCTATCGGAACACATACTTCCGTGCTCGACTTCGCCCAGTCGCAGTACTTTTGTTGACATGCATTCTTTGCACGCGAAAGACTAGAAAATGGGTTTGCATTAACTAATCTCTCAGCTACAGCCACCAGGCAGTGCCATTTTCGCACGTGATCTTCTCAGATCTGGACAGAGTACGCTACATGCCCTTGGTACTGAACTTGAAATCGATCTTCTTTGCAATACTGAACAGGCTCAAACCTCCTTGAATGAGATCGCGCTACATGGTTGGCTCCGTTGTCTGGTATACCGGCGGTGCGGGTCACGTGTGGCTTTTCTGCATGACACGCGGATCGATGCTGGGTACGTTATTGATACGACCCCAAAGTTTTCACCCTCATCTGGGGCACTGGCCCGCTTTTAAAAACCAGTGTTTCCGTCTTCTTCCAGAGCAGACTGGTGTTGTTGACATTGTTGCTGGGCGAATCACCCCTGCTCCATAACAACGGCCCCATGCTCCCCGGGCCACGATGCCAACAGCCTGACCTTAGCTATCGTTCAGCGGATATATACTGTCTTAATCTCAAAATTATCATAAGCATCATCCAATATGGTCTAGGTCCGTTCTCCCAGTCTTCCATCACACCGTCCATAACTAACAACCATCAGTGGCTAGGATTTGCCGCTCTCACCAGAGCAGTTCGCTTGCAGCGCCGGCAAGGCCCGGGTTCGATTCCCGGTGTTGGAATCTTCTTTTTGCGTGCGTTGGGTCCATGGGAGTAAAGTGTGGGTGCGCGGAGGTTGCGATTCTCATTTGGTGGCGCACAGACCACGGGTGAAGCATCTTTTCATAAGCGAATACACCACGTCTATTGCATCTATGCCGCACCACTAAGCCGCTAGTTTCATTTTCTTTGTCCGCGTATCGCTAGCCTGTTCTAACCTGCACTTTGCGACATATCATTCGGCTCCTTCCGGGGCTACTCATCAGCTCGAGTGGGTAGACTAATGCAAATTCCTCCTCCAACCCATGTACAGGGATTATTGATATTGCGTTCAGCACAATAAAATGCAATACTTGTGTCCGTTCACTACGGCTTGTCGAGGCATAGTCTAGTCTGGCCATAGAAATAAAGCCAGAGCGTCGCGTTTTTGCGCCTCTACATCAAGGCGCCTCCCGAGGTCCTTGAGCCGAGTATAGGCAAAAAGACTTTCCGCGAAAGTCGTTCCACTAAATTGTAGAACCGGGCGAGGAAGCGCTTTCTGCGAAGAAGCCGCGCCTAGGAAGACCACCTGCACACGCAAAGAGCAGACCGCGATAGTTCATAGTGCGGTAGGTGTTAGGCTCGCGCGGAGGGGAATGTCTTCGGGCAAAGCATACTGTGGTCCCCCCAGAAGTTTTGTAAGTGGCAAGAAGGAGGTCCATGCGTTTCCTTTGAAAATTGGTAACAGAACCAATCACAAACACTGGACAGCACGAGCCTCGACTTTGCCTCCTACACAGTACATAACTTCTGGGGGTGGGGGGGAACATAGTAGCTGGATACGTAACCTACACCGTAGTACTCAAGACAATGCGACAGCCCGCTTGAGGTCCATTACTTACACCCAGGCTGTAGTAGCGTTTTATAAATTAACGAGAAGCGCTTCCAAGGTTTTCAGGGTCAGTCCACGTGCTCCCGAGGTCGGCTTTCTAACCCAACCACACATTGTTAACCCCGCTTTGTCCCATATCTATCGTTCTTTCGATTTGAAAAAGATTATATTAGATTTAAAATCACACAGTGCATCAAATCCAACAGGATCCCAAGCACGACTCAGTCGTCGCATATCTCCGCTTGGTGTAGTTGGTTGTCAGTACTCCCAATCAATGTGATAAATCACGCAGTCATACTAACCCTCATTAGTATCACGTTCGACTGTAATATTACTATGTAATCGAAAGGTCCCTAGTTCGATTCTGGGAGCGGAGAACTTCTTTTTGCGCGGGATGCTCTCATTCTTGAACTCATGTGCTGTGGCGTGACAGAATATTTTTGCCGGTTGCCTCGCTGTGTACGAAGACGGACCTCGGCTAGTGGGGCAAATCTTGTCGAGATAACGATTAGCTCACTCACGGTACGTACGCATGTAGACTTCCATTGCGGTGCAAGGGATAGAGTGGATATGTGGGTTCTCTCGGGTCACGCCAGAGTTCAGTTTGTGTTGAGTTGAGATTCAATCACGCGGTCCCTACTGTGGTCATGAGATAACGTTAGACCTGGCAATATTCGGTGTAAGAGGCTATTTCTTGGTAAGCTCGAGACTTCAACTCTTATGACGACGGCGATACTTACTTGTCCGCTGGGTTGTCGCCATACGAATTGATTTCCATCATGTCACCATGGTTCCATTGTTTTTGGAGTAGCCTTTTGCTCCCTGAATGGGCATGCAGTGCGCAGTATGGTTGCGCCGAAAGTACTCGTCGAATTATCGATGGACTGAACCGTCCTTGAAGCTGTGAAGCTTGTTCAGAGGTTCAGCAGTGGGCCGCAAGACAGGAGATTGCGCGAACGAGAAGAGTTCACGCGCTCGTTCAACTTCCTTATTTGCCACGCGACTTTGTAGACTTCTTTAGATTCTTGGTCCTTTTAGTGTATCGCAAGTTTGACAGTCTCTAGAATCTCCAAGTATTGTTGTCTGGCTGGATAAAAGCAGTACAACCGCATCTAAAATTGGGTATTGACCTTGCACTGGGATTCCTCCTGTCATCGCGACATATATGAAGTCTTTAGCAATACACAAAAGAACTTTGATTCTACTCTACAACGCAAGTTCAAAGCACTGTGAGATGGTAGTCTCAGCAGATTGGTCACCTGAGAGCCGGACTGGGATAAATTTCAACGTGATGCATATCTTGTTTGATAAGAATGAGACTGGAAGCAGACCACTTGTACGGTAGAGATGTCTGTCGGTCTCATTCCAGCCATGCTCGATCATCACCGCATTGGCCGAAGGATGATTGTTGGGCAGAATGCAACCGTGACTCCCCACTCGGTAACCGTACTCGTTGATGAAGCTTTGAAAGTCCATTCCAAACCTTTGAGTTTCCGGTGCCGATATTCCGTAATAGTCGCTTCGTATCGCGACCTCAGACTTGGCCTTGATTGAAGGGACGGATTCGTAGTCTCCAAGAGTATCGTCGTATAACGAAACATCCTGCCAATTGGCGCGGAGTCTTTGGATGGCAATGAGGCCATACTCTCTAATGATGTGAGAGAGCAAAGCTCCACTTTCAGGGTCTGCAATGATCACATGGACCGGGGATGCTGCTCGAATCTGAGTCTGACGCTCCGCCACGCGTGAATATCCCGACCTCATCGCCGCTCTGGTAGAACAGGAAGTTCCAATTCAGTCTCGGGTTACCCCACTTTGGCAGCAGTGACAGAAGATTTACCGCGCGGTCACCTGGAGCGTGCGACCTGTGTTTAACGTGATACGACACACCTAACTCTTCGTCAATCAGAATCAGATCACAGATAAGCGCTCGAGTCGAATTGTCAATTAGGCTCAGTTCGGGTATGTTACGGACGAAGTTTTGGAGCCGGGTGATAGTTTCATTGGCCAGTGCTTGGCCCTTGTCGAGTACCGTTCGAAGATTATCCATCTTTGTCTCCGCATCTGGTACCACCCATCCAGGAAAGGCAACACCGTTGCTGGGGTTGATGGATGCGTCAGCTAAGGACACTAAAGCTCGGTAAATATCCTTTTCTTCAAATGGCATACTAGGCTAACCTGTAGACAAGCTCTTTCTGGCAGCTACGTAGAGCTCGCACACGGGACGAGGTGTAGTATTAGTGGGTTCTTCGATACATGTTATAAAGGTTGTTAAAACTTCTGATCGGGACGATGCAGATACGATCGGGGATTTGGGAACGGTGGCAATGAGGAACGGGGCCCACTGGCGAGCTTTGGACTTTGCAAGTCCGATTTTGTATCGAACTGGAGTATTCGGAGTGGCTCGGTTGACAGCCACTGCTAGCTACTTTGTCCGGATCGTGAAAGGGAAATCGTGGAGGGGATTAATGATGAGCGCCCCATCGGTCAGGCATGATCCGATGCTGTAAATTCAACGTCAAATTCAAACACTTGCTGTGTCATTGCTGCAACGGCTAAGTATGAGAGCAATCTGGAACATACCTCGTATGCAAGCAACGCTAGTTCCTACAATCTGTTCTCCTGGCTTGTACATGCATCCTCTGATTAAGCTTTCAAAGGTATTGGACTCCGAGAGCCAAACCAAGATAGACGGCAGACGCTCTTCAACCTCCCGAGGGTGTCCTTGTCTGATGTCTTGCATGCTCGAAAGCCAAATTAAGGCCTTTTGTTGTTCAGTCTTTGGCGTTGACTTTTACTGGCAATGTGAGTTGGAGTAGAAGTCTTAGTGTTTAAATTTCTCAAATAATGAATTGCGAGTAATAAGAAAAGGAGGATCTGATCGCATATGCTTTACGCTGAGGGAACAAAGGAGTGAGCAGCTTACAACACGACAATGTGCGAGCGGCAGCTTTTCCATAATCATCCCACCAAACACGCTCTGGTAAACTCAAAGTGACACCGGGCGCATTCTGCGCTCTTGAAAACAGTGTACAGCCTAGTACAAAGCTTGTTCACTTTACAAATGCTCGATAAATGAAGAGCCCTTGATTCGGAATAGCACCACCAACACGACTCCGAAGCGCTTCATTATGTCCTCCGATCCTGGAAGCAGTCCCTCAGATACTTCTGGGGAACATGCTTTCGCTCTCAACACGTCTAAAGGACCCACTGGAGTCTCAGATAAGGTCATTACACGCGAGAGCTGGACCACCAGAGATGAGCAAGCGCTTTTCCAACTCCCACATGCAACGCCATGATGCTGAAAACGTAATAGTTTCTGAGATCCGCCGATGCCAGAGGTAGGGTGCGGAAAACATTATATCGTAATTGGTACCAGGAAGTGTGGAAGTAATGTCATGGGTAGGAAGTGTACGAGCGCTTCTGTGGTCTCCTGCAGAACACACGAAGAAGATAGCAGGATCTCCGAACAAGTTCGTATCGGAGAAACACTCCGGCAGGATACAAATGGACTTTCAGATGATGCCTTGGGTCTCAGAAGACAATGGCTGGTGATCGTCTAATATCTGCATCCTATAAGTATGAACCTGCAGATGGCTGTGCACGAGATCTCTCGTGTGCTTGCACGAACAGATTGCTTGAGGTGGCCTTCAACGCGGGGTATCGTAGAAAAGCCTAAGTGTTCCTGTACCGTGGCTTTACAGGCCATCCAAGATAACCTTAGAAGGTATTGAGCCCGCTTATCGATGCTCCACGAGAGATGCTCAAGCCGTGACCTTAAATGTTAGTAGTGCAGAGATTGCGCCCCCGAGTCGAAGGAGGATAGGAGTATCCATGAGGAGGATTTGGCGCTGAGGGAGACCCTGAACAAGCCGCGGGCGGTGATAGGTAGTGAAGGAGAAAGAGCAATCGCCGAGGTTTTTATAACCGAGAGATCGAACGGGTCGGAATTAGCAATTGGTGAGACTTCGCCAGCAAAAAGGGGAAAGTTGAATAGTATGTGAACAAAGGGTGGATGTAATGCGAGGTAGATGTATGGTCGGTGTAGTCGTATGGAATAGTTGCGGCGGGGGGCCGGCAACTTCAATTTCCACATCACCATGTGACTGCGCTGGAGGCTGACGTGCCCGGTGCATCGTGCGCACTCTCGTCAGCAGCAGAATTCGTAGGGTTGTTGAAATGCGGCGGGTAGTTGTACATACTTGAGCGTCTGCCGAAGTGATCTTAGGATGTCCTCTGGACTTGGAGAGTCATTCATTAGCCGCTCAAATATACCACAGGACCCTGACGAAAGTGTTTGCTGCGAAAGTGCTCGTGATCGCTTGATCCACAGCATGATTTAACAGTCTTCTAAAAGTTACGTGGCTTATACTGAGCAGGAAGGTGTGCAAGGTTAGTGTTCAATACCGCTCTCCAGAAATACTGGAGATGGAACGAAAATCCACGCGTTGGAGATTGCACTAATATCCATGTTGGGCCTAGCTGGGTTGGTGCGAAAATTTCAGCACACGCGCTAACATGCGTTGTACATCCTTATTGACAAATATTTGATTTGGTATATAATGATTTCAAAAATAAAAGTAGACATCAAAGAGAAAAGCCAGGCCCGATGGCGCAATGGTAGCGCGTCAGATTCCAGTCAATCTAGTAACCTGAAGGTTGGGTGTTCAAATCACTCTCGGGTCATTTCTAATGACTTCTTTTTTTGTGCATTTTATGCTCCTCATCATTTATTGCTGTGAAATCCACTTTCGCGCGGTGAGAGTGGGGCTTAAAATGGCGTGGGTCGCTCCACTCACATCTAGCTAAACAAAGGAACCAAACACGACCGCTTTGCCAGACGAATTGTCCTCCTGCACTAATGACTTTTCGAGCATGAGGAGTAGATGCGAGGTTCGTACGAGAAGTTCTACAGGTCGCATCAGCGCTCAGGGAGCTTGCATTGAAGTAGAAGACGCATACCATCGTATTCAATCTCGTAGCTGATGGGCACGTCCTCATCCACCCGAACAAGGATGGGATTGTCTCTTCGAAATCTCATCTCCTTCACATTGAAGCGGATACCGGTGTTCTTCGATGGGCTCACCCACAGTATCCTCGCATCGTCCATATCTGGCACTTCTGAAATGTCCTGCGCTCGCTCTTTATCCTCGTGTCGGTTGTTTACGTCGTCCTGGAGCGTATTTGAACTGGGCCTGACTGCCATATCCCCTAGCCAGTCTTTCCAAACCCTCAATACGCCCTCCTCAACGTCCTGGAAGCAGGTGAACAGACCGTGGCGAGGCCCGGTCTTGACCAGATTCGTCTGCGCGACCAGTTGGGTGAACAATTCATGCGACTCCAGGCTAAGTGTTTGCTTGACGGTCTCGCCTTGGAAATTGTCCTGCGCCGTACCTGGAAAGGTGCGACTGCCAGGTACATCTCCTGGTCGTCGCACTACTCTCCTACCGCCCTCTTCATATTCTCGTTGATGCGGCCTGAACCGAGAGTACATGCCGCGCATCCTCTCTAGCCGCGCTCCAATGTTGGCATCATCATCATTCGATGTCTGGTAGGCGGACAGCCCATCAGTGCCGAGGTACGCACAGTGCAACGCTGGTTCGAACAGCCTTGCAGATGGATGGTAGCATTCCAGAAGGAGCGAGTGCGCATCGAGCTCGGCAGCCGCGACGAGGCGAGCGTGTAGGATACGAAGGATTATAGTTGAAAGACGCCGCGAGATAGAGGTCATGGGCAGGAGTTCAGGTGTAGGTATAGGCGCAAAGAGATGCAGAAGTAACTACAATGATTAGCCAAACTGGGCGGGATGATTAGACAGATTGCCACACTTCGTTGGGAAGGTTGTGCAGGTGGCATTCCGTCATTTTGGTCCGGATCAAGCTATCTCATTCCCTGTGGAGTGTGAAAGGGACGTCTGCGAGAAGTATGGTACGCACGCGATGGGACGAACGGCAACCATGAGCACACGGAGATAAGATATCGTCATTGCTACGCTTGCCCAATCGGGCGTGCCGCGGCTTTGCTCAGACAGGTTAGAGCACAACATCAGACGCGCTTTCCCGTTCGAGCTCCCAACACTCACCTTGAGTCTCTCACCCTCGGGCATGAGCATTGCACACCCTCTACACACAATTACAGGGCTTTCTACGCGTGTTGGTCACGGCAACCGCAATGTCTGGAGTTTCGCAGTTTGTGAAGCAACGCAGCGGTGCGGGTAGCCCGCAGAAAGCTGGTGGTGCTGCACGCATCGATCCCACCAGGCAAGCGAGAGCTGCGAATGCGAAGGTTTCAATGAAGAGAGGCCCTACTTCTCAGCAGCCTCAGCAAGCGCAATCTCCACCTGGTTTGCCGTCTCGCGGGTTTGGCAACATCCATACCAGCTCCGCTTTCGCTCAGCACGAACCCCAGCGTCGGCACTCAGTGTCAGGCCGGGGCTTCAAGCGCGATCCGTATGACACTGATGCTGAGAGCATCGACATCACGGTGAACCAGTCTGTCCTTCAAGTTGAAGATAGCCAGACAAGGGATGCGCAGTATCAGGAGGACGATGAAGGAATCAATGAAGGGGAAGAGTCCGACCAGGAGGAGGACAGATCCGAAGGAGACGATGAAGACAACCAAGGGGATGACAACAGCGACTATCACTTCACGCAGGAGGACGTGAATTTCCTCCATTTGGAGAACTTGCAGCATCTGTCTCGTGCTCAGGCCATCGAATTTCTGCAGCAAGCTCGTCCAAGAGGACTTCCCACGATTGAAGGTGACTCCTACCCGCCTACTACCAACGGCGATCCCACGGAATGGGAAGTCGCACAAGAACCACCTTCTCAAGATTCTGATGACGGCGGCTTTGTATCTCCGTCTCCAAGGCGTCCCATCCCCAACGCCAATGGCGAACGACTATATGCGCCGCCACCCAAGGACCACGGATATCGCGGAAGCGGAGGTCCAGTCACCGGCCAATCCATGGATAGTATGTTCAAGCAATCTGCGAGCATTCGCGGCCAACAGCGTATGAACTCACACCAGAATCAAAAGCCCGCGCATGGCCACCAGGGCAACATTGCACCGATGCATTTGCGTCAGCCACCTTCCTATTCACAAGCAAGCCGCAAGATCGTCCAAACCGAGCCAGTAAAGCCGCAGCCACACTCAAACCCTCACGTCGCCTTCGATCCACCCCAGCAACATGTCGAGAGGACGCGCTCAGGGCCCGCCTATATCGCTCTGAAGCCTCCCAAGCCTCTTGAGGCTCCTGTTCCGGCCAAACGCCCCTCATCGGCGCACGAACAAGTAGTCCCAATCATACAGCACGCGTCTGTGAGGCCACAGCAAATTGATCCTGTGAATATGCATCCGCATGGCGATTACGATTTGCCCACACTTCATGCAATGAAATACGAACAGCTGAAGAATGAGAGCTTTGATACGAACCCACAGGCAAAGCCTCTATCTCTCTCGGAAGAGATGCTCCAACAGTCTCTCGTCGACCGCCTCGATCATGTGCAGAAGCATTGTGGGCCGGAGACACAAGCTCATTTCTTCCAGTCTCTACCCACCACCGAATGGGAAGAGGCTGGGGACTGGTTTCTTGACCGATTCAGCAGCATTATTCAGCGGACGAGGGAGGCACGACAGAAGAAGCGCAAGCTTGCTCAAGAGTTCGAGGATCAGGTCGAAAAGAGACACAAGCATGTCAGCAAGAAGCTACATCAAGTCGAGGATGCGATGAGCAAGATGAAAGCACAGGGCGAAGGCCTGGTGCCGAAAAGTCCAAGGATGAGCAAGAGCCCAAGGCCCAAGAAGGGTTAAGGCGAGACATGGCGTTAAGAGTGGTGTAAGTTGCTAACGATTTTTATGATGGGGCTACGATTTCACGAAGTATCATGCTGGCAACCGATGTCGCAAAGAGCTGCATGAACACCTGGCTGTATGAATGGTATTTGTTTGCTATATACCCAATATCTGCAAATATTCAATTTGACCTCGAGCAGCGAGGGAGAGTGGGAGATTGTTCCACCACGTAAAGCAATCAGAGAAGCGTTTCGATGGAAACCATCAAAGTATGATCGTTCCCATCGCTGATCGTTCCACTGACCGTATGCCGCGCGTGGCCAGCCTCGCACTCTGCGTCTACAGAAGGACTCGCTGGTATAGTCAGCGACGGAGACCTGGGAGGGGCAGGTGAGAAGTTGGTATCCGCAGAAGCGGAATACACACAGCCTTCGTGCAGGCACGACATACACAGTACCACGCCGATTTCCATGTGCGGGCCAGATTCTTGTGGCCCCCGGACTTTTGCTGCCTGCGGCCGGATTGCAGCATGACGGCAGCCTGCCGGGGAAGTAGCGGAAGCGGGAGGCGATGGAGTGACACGTTACATGCTTTAGATGGCCATTGAGCGCTTCACACATCTAGTCAGATTACACCCGCGGGCTTTGGCAAGCCTGTGGTGTCATGCCACCAATCCCATGGGTGTCTATTGGGGCTGTGGAGTCACAGGACATCGTGTGACTTTGTGGGAAAGGGACGGCGTTCTGTTTCGTTCCAACACCAGGGGTGCGACATTCGTGTTATGCCTCTCAGTGCCGTAGACATAATCGTCGACGGGCGAGCGATTGTCCGCCAATGAGTGAGCAACTCTAAGAATGGCTGAGTACGAAAGTCATTGTCGTTCTCTTCGTGTTAATCATGTTTGTGTCGGTGTGTTATCATCGTGCTCTTGCGCGATTGGCGTTGCGCTACTTGCGCCTCACGCGGGCAGGGGTGGAGCGAAGCTACATCATACTGCCGACCAAGTGTGCAGAAGTCCAATACCTACAGCACGGTACCTCGAGCTGTCGTGAGCGCGTTGTGAGAATCCGCTGGCTCCTTGTCCTCGCTGTTACTGCCCTCACCACCGCCAGTGCTTGGTAAGTATTGTCCATCCCGCTGCTCTGAAGCCTGGGCAGGGTGTCGAGGTCCCTCGTTGAGCAGATGCTGACTGTGAGATGGTTGTAGACAACTCCCCTCCCCCGCCGCCCATTACCACCACGCGGAGAGATCTCGCGCCGTAAATAATGGCGAGTGATATTCCTCCCATCAGGGATCCTCCCATACAGCACCCACTGAGCGTTGACTTGGTACCGGCATTCGGTGACATGGTCCAGAGATTGTCCCGCAAGGAGAGGCGGGCAAAATTCTGGAACCCTATCCACACGAAGATCAGACAGAAACAGGAAAGGAGACAAGACCACCAAATGACTGCGACCGCGCAAAATGCGACCGACACAGCTGGCTTCGGACGTCACGGCCAGAATGTAGAAGCCAAGAATGTCGCGAGTAACATCTCGAACCGACGGCAAGTGCCTCCACGCCCTCCTCAATGTGGAGACAACCCTCGATCGCAGCAATTCGGCTACGGCCATGCAGAGGCCCACTCGCAAGCATGCGATGCAATCCATGCATACATGCCTGCCCATGGTGCACCTCATGCTCCCATATACGGCCTAGATTCGAGGGTCTTCCTTCATCCTGGGTTTGTGAATGCACAAATCCATGGCGGCTTGGCGCAACCACGGACAGAAAGCCAGAGCTCTGCGACACAACTTGGCGACGATACTGGGTTGCCAACGACCGTGCAGCCGCGGGCGCGTGCCCTTGATTGTTCGAGTCTGGATGCGACGAAACTGAGAAAGGAGATAGATGACCTGGAACATAGTGTTCGAGGTATAGCCCCAGACACGCCTTCACGGCCTGGACTAGGGGAATTCCAGCAAGATCATGATCTCGAGTTGTGGGCGGATCCGCTGGAGCTCGCAGCAGCCATACCAGACCACGCAAGCAGCGAGTTTGTACCCCGACTGCACATCTACGACTGGGATGCCAAGACTGCGGTGCCCGAGGTTAAAGGCGCTTCCGCCTTCTTCATATCGAGCAAAGCGTTGATCGACGAGCTGTGTACCGACACAAAGGTCAAAATAGGAAACGAGCGCTCGTGGACGTGGCCTGGGCGTGAGATGGATCTAATAACACCTTGTGCCTCTCCTGTAAGTCACTGTACTGCTGTTTTTTGTGAAATCATCGCTGACCAAGATCAGAGTCTTTTTGAGACCGGAAATAGTAATGGGACTCTAGTAGACGAACCCGAGGAGGTTCTGCCAAAAGGGCTCGATGTCGAGGAAGTGCCTCCAAGCGCTGATGATAGCGTGGAAAACTTTTTATCCGTCCGTCAGGGAGTCGCTTGGGTGGAGTTTGGCTAGCATGTGTTGAAATTTTGAAAAGAAGGATGTCGCAGTTCCAGGGATGCGAGCGGTTGTGGACTATTTATATAATCCATCGAGCTTGACCCGCACAGGCACCGAGCAATGGTTGCGATAGTCCTTGTTGTGCCAGTTTCCTATTGGGTGGAGTGGAGAGTAATATACCCATGTAGCGTCATTTCAAGCTTTCAGTCTCCTGCCTGTTGCCTCGAGTCCCATGTTCTAATTCGCCTTCGCAACATCTCTCATGTCCCATTGCTTCATACGCCTTGCCTTATCGCCATTTGACTGGTGCCACTTCAACTGACACGTGGAGGATGCGTTACGGCGCGTGTGCGGAATCACGAGCGATTTTGCGGCGGTCGCATGGATCATGTTTCAAGGCCATGCGACGGTACGACTGCTCTCGAATCGCGTTGCGAGGCAAACGCGATAACCCATTACTCTGTACAAAGAAAATAATCAATTGTTCTTGCTACCTTTCAGCGGGGGTAGTTTCGGCTGTCGCTGGAATCGCAATCGTCCTCTATGAGACGGGGTACATAGCCCACCTGCATTTGCGTGCATCCCAAGGTCCGCAATCATAACGTCTCTATAACATCCCTACTCACCCCACTGACATCGTGAGTACCAAAAAGAGATGCCTAATCCGCCAGACCATGGTACTCGGACACACGACTCGTCGCTATCGGTAGCTACAACGAAAGTCTACAACAATCTTTTGTAAAAGCCGACGGACTGTCCATGGTGCTAGAGAACATTTGGGGGAGCAGGTGCAGGGTACAGGTTTCATATCGTCTGAATTCACTTGACTTTGGTTCAAGTGGCTGCGACTTGTCCTAGACTGGAAATAGGAAGTCCCAAGGTCCTTAGACGTCCACACCAACGGGAGTCGATCTCGAGAACCTACCTCACCCACTGAACATCCATACGTTACTCATCTGAAAGTGCTGTCAGACCTTTCCCGTCCTTTGTCCTGGCACCATACTTTTGACGCCAGCAAGAAACCTCGCCGGAAGTCAAACGCAAAGGCATCAATGGTGAAGGACCGTGCAAGAACCACCATTGCGCCAAGCTCGACGACCATCATGAGGCTGAGCACACTAAGAGCTAAGCATGTAAGTTAGCTCGAAAGTTTGGTGCATCCGAAGGCTCCGAGACTGCAACTCCGCCTCGTCCGGAGTTGTCGGAAGCTTGGCATGTCAGCATTGCGTTCCTTGTCTCAGTACACCCCACGTCAACAAGCACACCAGGACTTTTGGTTCATTACTTTGAGCTACCCTTTCCAAATCGTAGTTTTAAGCTTCTCGAACACCCTCAACATCCCTTCCCTCCACAATCTTTCTAACAGCAAAACTACCAGCAGCATGTCCTTCGACCTCGCCAGAAGATATGAATCCTACCACTTAATCCCGCAGTCGACTGACCTCGCCCTCGACCCTCCAGAATCCTACTTTTTCGTCACAGACTTCCTAATCATATCTTGCGGCATCTTATACACTCTGTGCTACACCTTCTACACCATCCGGACGTACAGCGACCGTTATATCGCCGGTACGGTGCAGTTCCTATCGGCAACAATGGCTTACGAGATGTACTATGCCTACGTATGCACTACGACGACGTTCCAACGCGCGTGTTTCTTCGTCTGGTTCTTGTTCGACATGACGTTTGTCGTTACGGCGCTCAAGTATGCGTACAGCGCGAAGGAAAGGAAGAGGGCGATTTTGATGTTGGTCTGGCAGGTACCAGCTTGGGGAGCGTTTCTTTGGTGGTGTGGCAGGATGTGGCCAGATGAGAGGGAGCAGAAGACGGCGTATTGGACAGGGCTATTCTTGGAGCTTCCGATTGGGTGGGGCCAGGTGTATTGTCTTGTAAAGAACGGCCATACGAAGGGGCAGAGTTTGGAAATTTGGTACGTGCTTTTTCTATGCTGCATTCGGTGGAGGGTTTGAGAAAGAAGCCAATTGACTCACTGGATGTTGAAGGATCACGAGGTACCTCGGTTGCATTACCGCATTCTTGGTCTTCATCTGGCGATACCACAACGTCCCGGAGAACTGGTCGTACGTCGCTAATCCCTGGAGCGTTGGCGGTATGATTGTTACTTTGCTGCCAGAAACAGTGTATCCGTTCTTCTATGTCCGGGCGCATCGAATAGAAAGGAAGAGCGTGAAGCTGCAGTGAAGAGCTATGGCTGTGATATACAGCGCGGGTTGCGAGGGGGTCAGGAGGAGTACGACGAAGCTCCCGGTCAATGAACAACACCCCGTTTGGTCACGGTGAGCGTTCTTCCCAAGTCGACACAGTAGATAACGCAACTCTTCACACGCGTCTTTGCCGCGCTAATTGACTAGAGCTGCAGACTATGCCAGCCTACCGCCGTGGTTGGTGCTGCAGCGCATGCTAACGACTTACGACTTATTTGCACAACCTCCCAAGACGGTCCCTCGGCATTGGCTATTGAAGACGCATCCGGAACGTCACCGAGCCGCTTGAATCGTGGCGCAAATCCCATGCGACGACAGCTGAAAAATCAGCGTCGAAGATTCAATTGATGTTACTACAGCAGGGCCAGTCAAAACGCGCCCGTCGTGTCAAGGTGATCGCCGCGGCCCCAAGCTCATGGCACTGACGATCTCGCCTGCAGCCACAGCACGCACCAGCTTCCGCCCCTGGCACGCGCACATGACGTGGTGTGACCAGTGAGAGCACCGTGCGCTGGGCAGCCACACTGGTGCGTTGCATCCCTGCCGCGATCCCCAGCCGTCGCATCGCAAATGGCGAGCTAGTGACGCTTGCAAAACATCATTGCTTAGCTTGTGATTGTGTCTTCCTTCTCCCACTTCTCTCCCATCGATCGAAGCGCGTCGGCATCGCGAAGCAATGGCGCATCAAGGCCAAGCAGCGGATTACTACAATGGGGGCGGCGCACCACAACAGCCTCAAGATGCGTACTACCAAGGCCAGCCGAAATACGGCCAACAACCTCCCAACTACGGCCAGAACTATGGCCAGAACTACGGGCCCTCACAAGGTCCGCCTCCACCACAACAACACAGCGGGTACCAGCAAGACGGCTACGACAATGACTCCAAAACCTTTGAACAGCAATTCAAGCTCGACAAGCCCAAGTACAACGACCTTTGGGCTGGTTTGCTCTTCATTGCCGTGTTCTTGGGCTATATTGCTGTAAGCGCCATCTCCATCCGCGGGTACAGCAACCAGAACTCGGGAGGCATTTACGGCAACGCGAACCAGTTTGCATTGAATTCGAACACAGTTATTCTGTTTGCGTTTGTGCTTGGTATGGCGACGCTGTTTAGTTTCGCATATATGTGGGCGGCAAGGGCATTCACTAAGCAGTTTGTCTGGATAACGGGAATACTGAGTATGTTCCCTGCAAGTCTTGCACATGTCTTTTGCGTCTGTCGGGACGCCTTGGACGCCCGGCGAGGATCCCAATCCTCATGGAGACGTGCCGGCTGGCCGGATCTGCGCTGACAGGGTACTTCTAGATATCGTCTTCGGTTTCGTTACGGCACTTTACATGCTCTCGCGCAGATACTGGTCGGGCGGCATTGTTTTTCTGCTTTTCAGCATATTCTACGTGATATGCTTCATTTCTTGGGCGAGTACATGCCTTCCTCAACTGCACGCTATCTTGCTTATTGGCCTTAGATTCCGCGCATACCTTTCAGCGTCCTAATGCTCCAGACTGCTATTGATGTCTCGAAAAAGTACGGCCACACCTACGTTGTTTCGCTCATTGGTGGTCTACTCGCTGCATCTTTTGGCGCCTGGTATTCAGTGACGTTGGTCGCGATTTATGTGCAGTACACGCCGAACCAGAACAACTCGCAATGCAACAACGGCGCTGGAGGCTGCAGCAACGGCAAGGTCATTGGTTTGCTGGTCTTCGTAACATTCGCCATGTATTGGATCTCCGAATGGCTCAAGAACACGATCCATACCACTATTTCTGGTGTATACGGCTCCTGGTATTTCAGCCCCAATTCCATGCCTAAAGGAGCCACTCGCGGCGCCTTCAAGCGATCGGTTACCTACAGCTTCGGCAGCATCAGCTTGGGTAGTCTACTTGTAGCCATCATCCAATTCTTGCGACAGCTTTGTTCCGCTGCGCAGCGCAATGCCGCGAGTGACGGTAACATGGTCGGCGCGATACTGTTTTGCGTCTTGGGCTGCCTGATCAGTATCTTGAACTGGGCTGTTGAGTTCCTCAACCGATATGCGTTCAGTTACATTGCATTGTATGGCAAGAGTTATGTTGCCGCTGCGAAGGATACCTGGAAGTAGGTTTTTGCACCTCGAGTATGCAAACAGAATGGGCTGACTATGTTAGAATGATCAAGGACCGCGGTATCGATGCGCTCGTCAACGAGTGTTTGATCGGCCCCGTACTTTCGATGGGCGCAACGTTCATCGCATACGCCTGCGCGCTTCTCGCATACCTCTACCTCATCTTCACGTCGCCGGCGTACAACTCGGACGGCGGATACACGCCTGTTGTGGTCGCCTTCGCATTCCTGATCGGTCTGCAGATCTGCAATATTTTCACGACGCCACTGTCGAGCGGTATAGACACCATCTTCGTGGCCATGGCATGGGACCCGGAGGTGCTTATGAGAGAACATCCGGATCTCTACCACCGCATGATCTCGGTCTATCCCCATGTTCAGACAGCAATCCATGCCTGAGGACAGAGAAGACTCATCCAGGAGGCGCCGGTCCGAGTGGAGTGTGTGTCGGCAAAGTTCGCTCTGGAATGGCGCAGTCCCACGATACGCTAGCAATCAATGACGATCTTCCTGCAACGCCCACGTTCGTTTGCTGTGATTCCTCGCGCACTTGCAAGGATGCCCATGTCAAAACTGTTGTCCGGTGGCCTTGGCGATTGCTAACGGCGGGAACGGGAGAGATGCATGGATCGGGCTATGACGTACGCCGTCCTCGAATATCGCTGTCCATCGAAAATCCGCGTTGTTGGGATCGCAGCGAGCACATGTTTGCAACGGTCCACGGCCGAGAGTATCTGCATTGGGATGCCCTGAGACACGGACCGACATGTTGGGCATCAGGTCCTGCGGCATTAATATTGCGCATGCATATTGCTTCTGAGCCTCACTGCTGTGGGGGCCCAAGTCACCAGGTACAAGACTATGCCACGCTCACCACGTCTCGCACGCTACTTGCTTTTTGCGCGCCTTGTCAGAGTGCGACGTTCGAGCCTGCACCTGCCAGCAGTGTTAGCGCCCAATCAGGTGCCGTACCATAACGTCACCGCCATAGCGGGGTGTGTTTCGCCAGCTCACCATCTGGCCCCAACACTGACCTTTACTCGCGTCCAACGTCGACGGCGATACTACTGCACCACAGAGCCCTGCCGCACACCGCTCGACTAGCACAAGCGTCTGGCCAGGTAAGCCTTGTCCCGCAAATCTCTGCGCCTCAGAATGCAGCCCGCCTGCCGTGACCCTCGCTCCTGCCTCCTACAAATACCCCGCCACAGCTTCCTTCCTTGCCTCGAGCTATCAGCAACCACCCCTTCTCGCACCCATCCGCCACCGTTCATCATACTCCGTGCACCCCATTGACCCCCGATCCCTAGGTACTCTCACAACAACCAACCGTACCAACTCCCACAACCATGACTTTCGAGAAGAAGGTAAGCAGTCCGCGCATGTCGCATCGCAAGGTCGCATACTAAGTGCCATTGCAGGCCGTCCATTTCGGCGGCGGCAACATTGGCCGTGGCTTCGTTGCCGAGTTTCTCCACAACTCAGGCTACGAGGTCGTGTTCGTCGATGTCATGGACAGCATTATCGAGGCTCTCCAGAAGCAGTCGTCGTACAAGGTCACCGAGATTGGCGATGACGGTGAGCGCGAGTTCACCATCGACCACTACCGTGCCATCAACTCCAAGCACGAGATGGACAAGGTCGTCCACGAGATTGCCACTGCCGACGTCGTCACCTGCGCGGTCGGCCCCAACATCCTCAAGTTCGTCGCTGAACCCGTCGCCAAGGCTATCGATGCCCGCACGCTCGACTATCCCATCGCCGTCATTGCCTGCGAAAACGCCATCAACGCCACCACTACATGGAGGGGCTTTATCGAGACCAAGCTGAGCGCAGACTCAAAGAACAACCTCGACAAGAAGGCGCGCTTCGCCAACTCGGCTATTGACCGGATTGTGCCTGTGCAAGACGCCGATGCTGGCCTCAACGTCAAGATCGAGAAGTTCTTCGAGTGGTGCGTCGAGCAGAAGCCGTTCGAGAATGGAGGAAACAAGCCCGCGATCAAGGGCGTCCACTACGTCGACGACCTCGAGCCGTACATTGAGCGCAAGCTCTTCACCGTCAACACCTCGCACGCCACCGCTGCCTACTACGGCCACCAGGCAAAGAAGACGTACATTCACGAGGTTCTTCACGACCAGAAGCTCCACGATATCGTCCGAGACGCCGTCAAGGAGACTGCCCACCTGATCGTCAACAAGCACGGCGTCACCACCCAGGAGCAGGACGAGTACGTCGAGTCGATCATCAAGCGCATCTCCAACCCCGTTCTGAAGGATAACGTCGAGCGTGTCGGTCGCGCTCCTCTCCGCAAACTATCCCGCAAGGAGCGCTTTGTCGGCCCTGCTGCGCAGCTGGCTGAACGCGGCGAAAAGGTCGATGCCCTTCTCGGTGCCATCGAGCAGGCATACCGTTTCCAGAACGTCGAGGGTGACGAGGAGTCGGCCGAGCTGGCCAAGATTCTCAAGGAGCACTCCGCCGAGGATGTTGTCACCAAGGTCAACGGACTCGAGAAGGACCACCCACTGTACGAGAGGATTGTCCCGATCGTCAAGAAGGTTCAGGCGGAGAGCAGCTGAATATCCGTTGGAAAGCTTTAGGCGTCTCGTAATAGGACTAGTAGGCGGCGCAGGTTGTATGGCATAGCAACGATGCACATACCTGTGGACGATGAAAAGTGACTGTAGCAAAGGCTCAATTTGCGGCCTCGTGCGATTGACGACACACAACTGGGTTCTGTGTCCTGTATAATGAAATGAGAAATGAGTGACGATACCACGGCACATTTGGCTTCGAATTCTTCTGTTGTTCGCAAGTTGTTTCGTCGCGTGTTCTCAGTGATCACTAGCGCGCATGGTTAGCGTGCGCACAAGCTCAGAAATGCCCCACTAGCCGCCACTCCTCATCCATATTATCGACAAGACACAACCGCCAAAGTCGACTCCAGCACCAATCTGCACCCGTGCACGATCACCAAGCCCCCTTTTCAACACCACAGATACCGTCAGCATGTCACGACCGGCTGGGTAAGAAGACTCGTCCTCACCACCGCTGCTTGCTTGCTTGCAAAGTTGGTAGCCGTCCCACGGAAACCAACATGCCCTCGATTCTCCCCACACCGCACCAGAGCGCCTTGTAACTGACGCTTTACAGCCGCACCGACTGGGCCGAAGAAGATGACGACACCGAGCTTGCCCTCCCCTCTCAAACCATCACCAAAAACAAGGACGGCACCGAAACCATCACCACGTACCGCGTTGGCGAAGACGGTCGGCGCTACAAGACGACCCGGCGCATCAAGAAAACCGTCATCAAAACGACCGTGAACCCGCGTGTGGCCGAGCGCAAGCAGTGGACCAAGTTCGGCCAAGAAAAGGGCAAGCCCGCCGGCCCGCAAACAGACACGGTCAGCGTCGCCGAGAACATCTTGTTTAGACCCGTGGCAGCGTGGAAAGCCAGCAACGAGGACAAGGGCGACGAGGCGAAGAAGAAGGCAGAGCTCAAGAATGCAAAGATCAAGTGCCGAATTTGCCAGGGCGATCATTTCACGACAAAATGTCCCTTCAAGGACACCATGGCGCCAGAGGGCGACGTCGCGCCTGCAGACATGCCCGACGATGCGCCCGGCGGTGCCAGCGGCGGCTTGGGATCGGGCCAGGGAGGATATGTGCCACCGCACTTGCGTGGTCGTGCGGGTGCGGGCGAGAAGATGGGTGGCAAGTTCGACCGCGATGATAGTGCGACGCTGCGGGTCACCAATGTCAGCGAGTTCGCCGAAGAGCAGGATCTCAGGGACATGTTTAGTAGATATGGTCATGTTACGAGGGTCTTCTTGGCCAAGGATCGCGAGACGGGTAGAGCCAAGGGCTTTGCGTTTGTGAGCTATGCGGACCGGTCGGATGCAGCCAAGGCGTGCGAGAAGATGGATGGATGTAAGTCAAGCCAGTGCCTGCAGTGCTGTGAAGCACCTTACATGACGTTGAGACAGCCTGCTAACTCGTGCTCACAGTCGGTTTCGGCCATCTCATCCTGCGTGTCGAGTTTGCCAAAAAGGCCTAAGGATAAGGCACAAAGACGACCTGATGGGAGGAAGGCGGGCGGGCATGCACATTGGCGTTCACATAAGGCACTAGATGGTTTGCGCCTCTGCTTTTTACGGAAGCTGTACAACGAGAATCTACTTGTACTCGCACGAGTACAGCTGTATCCAATGCATTTTGACACCGAAGCTGGGCAGCATCATCACTCTGCGAATAAGCACCATTCCTCACACGGATACCAGGAGTTTTCCCAAAGTCCTCAATCCTCACTCCCCAGTCTCCACACCACTCTTCCACCCGCAGGTCCACGGCTTGCGGCTTGTCCCACAGGAACTGGCTGTGGCTGCTTAATGACATCGCTCGTCGTCCGCTGAATGGATTGCATATGTGGCTGCGGTGTAGTCTGCTGGAAGTTGAATGAGGTTTCGCTGTTGCCGCGTATGAACTGAGGTTTCTGGATGTGGTGCTGTGAGTGTGGTGAATGGTGATCGTTGATGAAGCCCACCGGACCAACTCTGCGAGACGGGTCAGTACAAGTAGAAGAAGCGTAGAGCCGTGTACGACATACTCCTGCGGCGCAACACTGCTTCTCCGGCTATCCTGCACACTCCCGTTCACACTTCCTCCATTCACACTTGCAACGCTGTAGGTGGCCGCATGTTGCGCTTGCGCTGTCGCCGGCAGCCACCCACTGCTCGTGATGCCCTCTGCATCTATCAATCTCTGCAAGATGTCTTCGGTTATGACGAGTAAGTGCTCGACCGCAGCAAGACGCGAGTCCTCTTTTGCCGATGCGCAGTGGACGTACGATCTACTCGTCGGATTGTGCTCGACGATGGCGGCTCCAATTTTTCTTGATGAAGTCGGGGCGAAGCTTATCACGTCGAGAAGGCGATTCGCACCGTAGATCGCTCGGGCGTTCGCTAGCCTGGAGTCAGTGCTCCCTACACCAACGTGGGAGAGACACAAGAAGACTTACACAACACCCTTGCCCTTGTACTTTCCAAAGAGTCCTCGCTGTCCTTGTCCTCCATGTGGTGCAATATCTGGTTTGCCGTACGTTCCAGCGTCAGATTCTCGTAACTGTTGCTCTTGCTGTGCTTCATGTCCTTGAACGTCTCGATCATCCTGGGATGCCGACCAGACACGGTTTAGGAAGGAATTTCTGCTCGAGATGGATGAGTGAGTGGATTTTCCGGAATGGAGACTGCTTCCCGCCTCAGCGCGCTTGATGGGGCTGAGGTTCCCTAAGTTGATCCGGGAGATACTTGGTGAGGGCGTGAGCGATCTTGAGCCGTCAAGTTGTCGTGAGGCTTTACGGACTTCTTGTCGCCTACGCTCTTCTTTTTTGAGCTTTCTCTCTCGATCAGAATCAAGGATCTCCTGCTGCTAGCTTTGCGATTTCTTTCCCCGATACTTTTCTTTGAGGCAGTTTGGGTGGGCTTTGGACCAAGGACTTAGCGGAGGACCTGCTTTGACAAGGTCGGCAAAGGTTGGTTCTCGAGGTACAGAGAGAATTGCGCTTCTGTCGTGAAAATATGATGTGCTGGCCCTCCGTTGGATGGGTCTAGGACCCTCGGCAGGATCCAGAGTGAATGATCTCGAGTCGTGAGGCGGACGTTGGCCTTGATGATAAGAGCTTCTGGGTCCTGTAGACAAGCCACACGGTGCGCAAAATAGGGGAAACGTGGCGTCGGTTGCAACGGAGGCAGCGTTAGACCTATGGTTGTGGTCAGAAGTGTTTCCGAGTATTGAAGGCGTGCTATGGTATCGAAAGAATGAAAGACATACCCGAAAGGAGAGTGCTATAGTGCTGGCGAGCTGGGTCTGGCCCTGGTTAGACACTGGAAGGGCCCCTCTGAGCGTTTCAAACCCACCAAAAGAGAAAGAGAGTATATCTTGTGGTTGATGATAATGGCGAGATGTCGGAACAGGTAGGCTGCAAGCGCAGGTTAAGTCAAATAGGATGTCTGAAAATAGCCCATACGGCCACTGTTCGGTGAGGGCAGGGTGAAGAAAGAAACATTGAAGATTGAGCATGACGCGGCATGTTTGTTGTTGGGGCAGTCGCGGGCTGCAATTGCTGGTCTTGTGCTGTGTCGTGCGGCGACTGCCACTACAGAGAACTGCAATTGCCGTTATCGCAGGGTTGTACGATGCGTTGAGTCTTACCCATCATAAGCGGGGATAGGCTTGCAGTTGGTGTTTATGACGACGCTAGCGCTCAATATGACAATAAAGGCTTTGGTGTAGCGATGGTGTCGCTCTAACAGTGGTGGAGTGGTGGTTGCGCACCATGACGTCAATTGTGTGCTGAAATGGAGGGGACTTGTGGAGGCCGGAGTGTCTGAGAGAGCGAATGAGATGTAATAGATACATAACTATCATGCTGTAGCTAGAACGAAGGTCTAGTCTAGTCGCCTATCGGAGAACATTCCTCATACCATGATCCAGAGAGGGCTTGGGATGGGTTTGCAAATGGTGCCACTGCGACCACTTCTCCACTTCGCGTCCTTCAGCCCAACGTACGCTTCTCTGCGCGCAGGATTGCCCACGGTTACGCTCCACGTGCTCAGACCATAGTAAACGCCAATGTGGTGGACGAGCCAGCGCCCGAAGTTGCCACCCATGTCGTCCTCGGGTGTGTCGAATAGCATCAGCTCACGCTTGATGCGCTCTTCGTTCATCAGCTGGTCGTGTGTCTGTCCGTTTCGCCCGACGAAGACTATCTCGTCGTCCTCGCTGTCTGGGTCAGCGGGAAGACCTTGCTGCTCAGCGCGGCGCTCCTTCTCTTCCCAGTCTTGGACAAACTTCCTAACCTCGCTCTCGAGGTCCATGAGCAGGCCCTTTGCACCGCGCGAGCGCTTGAGCTTCTCGCGCAGCTCCTTCGGCACAACACCAGGTGCCGTGGGCTTGTTCGCGACCGTCTTAGTTGCCGCTTTCTGCGCGTTGACGGCAACCTTGCGCTCGTTGTGCTGCCGTCTGAGGCCAGCATCCCACAGCGGAGCGAGATAGTACGGCACGTGCTTGACGCGGTGCGTGGGGTGGACTTCCCAGTCGCGTGGGGTTGGGGGTTCCGCGTGAGGATTGTTAATGAGGCGATCTGTTCACTCGACGTCAATTCACCAGTTCAGCAGGGGGGCACACCGAGACAGGACTGGTGCGATGCGATGCGCGCAGGGGAGGGTGGCCTAGGGAGAAGATAGACGGGCTTCGTACCATTCTCCCACCTTCTGCGCTGCCTGGACCCCTCCTTGCCTTTGAGCAGTGCCTCCCGCCTGTCCATGCTGTCGCGGCGCAGGGGCGCCTTCCGCTTGTACAAACCGCCGTCTTTGGCGGCTGCGGCGCCCACTGGGCGAACAGGGCCGCCCGTCGCAAGCGCATCGTCATCCAGAGGGATCGCGAGCTTGACCGTAGTCGCGTCGACGGCTTCTCCAGGCGCGGTAATGGTCACGGCGCTCATGGCAGCTGTCGCCTGCTCGGTCCAAGCCGCAATATCAATCGGCTGCGGCGCGGCACTCGGTTGCGGGATTTCGTCCAGGACTGCCATTGTGGCGTTGCGCTGGAATGTGGCAATTGAGGAGTCGGCGACGGAAAGACGGGCGAAAAGAGGCCTTCCAAAGACGTATATGTAGATGAGCGATGGTTGTCGAGGGGCGGGCGCCGATACGTCCCGCGATAGGAGGTGGTCAAGTCATACCAAAAGTGCGCCGTCCAATGGCCGTGGCAACGTGGGGCAAGGCCGCGGGTCATCAAGTCGTCCGCCACCGCCGTCGGGAGTCACACCGACAGCCGAGATGACTGCACCTGCAGTACCAAGTACCTGGTACCTCCCCCATGTGACTGGACTGATGACTGCCAAGCAAGCCTCAATTACTACTACACCCTCCATATGGCATCCGCCATTTTCGCAACCTGCGCCATCTCCTTCACGTCATGCACCCTAACAGCATCCGCACCGCCTTGAATGGCAGCCGCAACACTGGCTGCAGTGCCCCATACCCTATCTTTCGCTGCCTCTACACCAGTAATCCGGCCAATGAATGCCTTTCTGCTGGTTCCCACCAACCACGGGAAGTTCTCCAAGCCCGGATGCCGTCTCAACTCGTCG